>JACCDO011800351.1_pt1 | contig 16517 bp, 11 predicted proteins | sample 7446101 | NCBI WGS metagenome assembly JACCDO01 (sample SAMN15323440, study PRJNA562643) | freshwater metagenome | isolation source: river surface water | place: USA:Blue River Watershed | collected 2017-08-16 | reverse complement strand
GTTGAGCTGGTGCCTGGCCCGCAGTTGGTTGCACAAAACCTTCAAGTTCACGTCTGACAACTTATCTATGATTTCCAAGCTAGCGCAGCATATAAACGCAATATTTCTTTGATTGTAGATCACACAATGTAACTTATCGTCGTTAGCAATCTGCATGATTTTGGAATTTATTCGAATTATATAATACGATCTTTTAAAGTTTATTGACCCAACTAACATAGTTATTAACTATAAAATGCTCCCTTAGAAACTTCTTTTCAATAACTTATTCACTTGTATAAATTTCACAACTAAATAATTTTCATCTTATTATCGACCTTCCCTATTGATACTTCTGAGGGACAAAAAAAGCGGTCCTCCACCATCGGTCGTTGGTCAATTTTTTTCAAAAAAATTTCTTCAATATTCGACTATAAACTTTAGAAGGTTTGCGTACTGAATTTAACCATTAGTATCATTGCAATCCCTTCCAAATAAAGCTTTTTGTCCTAATTGATCGTGATTGCTTAAGGCTAGTTAATCGTTATTTCGTTTAATAACATTAACTATTTTTAACAGATAGTCACTTGTTCTGAAGAATATTTACTGCAAAAATATTTTTATTGGATATAGTCACAATAAATAAATAAACAAATATAATATTTATAACATATATTATATAGAAATTCAAAGAAATGGCATCAGAGACTGATTGTGACGTCGATCATATTATTGAACAATTGCTATCTGTTCGGGGTGCAAGACCTGGAAGACAAGTTACGTTAGCAGAAAATGATATACGTTGGTTATGTGTAAAATCTCGAGATATTTTTAACCAGCAACCAGTTTTATTAGAATTAGAGGCACCTATTAAAATTTGTGGTGATATTCATGGACAATATTACGATCTGTTGCGTTTGTTTGAATATGGAGGATTTCCTCCTGCCGCAAACTACTTATTTTTGGGTGACTATGTTGATAGAGGGAAGCAATCACTTGAAACCATTTGTTTATTGCTAGCATATAAAATCAAATATCCAGAAAACTTTTTTATTTTACGTGGCAATCACGAATGTGCTTCGATTAATAGGATATATGGTTTTTATGATGAATGCAAGCGAAGATATAATATTAAATTGTGGAAAACATTTACTGATTGTTTTAATTGTTTACCAGTGGCAGCAATTGTTGATGAAAAAATATTTTGTATGCATGGGGGTTTATCACCAGAATTAGCAAGTATGGAACAAATTAAACGTATCATGCGTCCAACAGATATACCCGATACAGGTTTATTATGTGATTTATTATGGGCTGATCCTGATAAAGATATAGTCGGTTGGGGTGAAAATGATAGAGGTGTTTCATTTACATTTGGTGAGGATGTAGTTACAGCGTTCTTAAAAAAACATGATTTAGATCTGATCTGTAGAGCACATCAAGTAGTTGAAGATGGTTATGAATTTTTTGCTCGACGCCAGTTAGTTACTATATTTAGTGCGCCTAATTACTGTGGTGAGTTCGATAATGCAGGTGCTATGATGAGTGTAGATGAAACTTTAATGTGTTCATTTCAAATACTGAAACCAGCAGAAAAGAAAGCACGTTTGTCACAAGCAGCGAATGAAAGTTCTATCGGTGGTGCAAGACCCCATACACCTCCAGCAGCAAGAGCAGTACCACAAAAAAAATAGAAATGTTTTTTAAGATGATACGCATATTAAGCTTATTTTTCAAAGCAAGAGAAAAAATAAAATACTGAAGTATTGAATTGTACACTTTTCCATTGTAGATCATTTTGTAAAAGAAAACTCATCAAGTAGTAACAATTATTTATTTTAGTAAGCACATTTTTAATGTATTATATTCCAGTGAACTACAATTAAGAAAAATATTTTTTGAACTTTATCACTTTTGAATACTCACTCGAAAGTCTATGGTAGATGTTCTCGAAAGAATATTAAAATACTCTGTTAACTATGCGTCTTTATTTTTCTTATTTTTCTTCGAAGGTATAATTTCATCATTATTATCATTATCATTGTTCTTATCTTTGTTACTACCACGTTTTTTCTTGTTTTTTGGATCTTGTGCCAACATTTCTTTTAATTCTCTTTGGGCTATTCTCTGTGCTTCATTTACTCTTTCTAAGAATATTAATACAGTTTCTTCATCACATGGAAATACTGGTAATTTTTGACCTACTAAACCCTCTAACCTTTGATAAGCTTCAACATCATATTGTGTTACAAACGCAACTGATCTACCTGCCTTGCCTGCTCTTGCCGTTCTTCCAACACGATGAACATAATCTTTTGCGTTAGAAGGAATGTCATAATTAATGACCATATCTACATTTGGTATATCTAATCCTCTTGATGCTACATCTGTGGCAACTAGAATGTTTCTATCTCCTGATTTAAATTTATTTAACGCACCTAATCGTTTAGGTTGAGACAGCTGCCCGTGAAGACAAACAGCTTTAAAACCTAAATTTCTTAATAATAGCGTCACTCTAAGGGCATTATTACAAGTTGCGACAAAAATAATAGTCGATTGTCCTCGAAATTCATCAATAATATACGTTAGGTAACAATCTTTCCATTTATAGGGACACAACAAATATTGTTGTACCAATGTCTTTGGAGTTTGAAATTTATTTGATACTTCCACTTTAATTGGATCACAAAGTGATGCTTTTTGTAATTTTGCAACTTTACTTGTCATTGTTGCGCTAAACAAAAATGTAGTTCGTTCTCTTGGAATCACTTCCAAAATTTGATTTATTTCTTCTTCAAAATCCATTGATAACATTCGGTCTGCTTCATCCATAACTAAAAATTTCAAGTTTCTCAAGTTAAATCCTTTGGTATTCTGTAAATGATCAACTAATCTGCCGGGTGTGGCAATTATTATATGCGGTTTTTTAGCTAAGGTAATTGCTTGAGTTATCATATCTAGGCCACCAGTAATGCATGCACAATGCAAAGAAATAGAAGAACCAAGGGCTTCAAATACTTCGTGTATTTGAAAAGCTAATTCTCTAGTTGGTGCTAATACAACTGCAAACAATCGTTGAGGTGATTCTAATAATGCCTGAATGATTGGAATAGCAAAAGCACCAGTTTTACCACTACCAGTTTCTGCTAAACCAATAATATCTCTACCTTTTAATGCGTGTGGGATTGCTTCAGTTTGTATCTCAGTTGGATTTTTCCAACCGATGTCGCTTACCGCATCGCAAATAGGTTTAAGTACACCTAGTGATTTAAACGAAATATTATCAGCTTTAGTTTCAATATCCTCTACATCATTTGTGGTTGGTACAAAATCTTTAGACTTTACTGCTTTTGTTGTCATTTTGAGTCGATGTACAATATTGCGTCGCCAGGACTGGCGAAGCCACCTTCGCGAAGCAGCAAAGGTACCGGTCTGATTTTCAAATTTGAAATTTTTCAAACAAGCAGAAGGTATGAAAGGACTTGTAGCATTCTTAGCATTCTTTATAACACAATTTATCGCACCTAATTGTTATTGAATTAAAAGTTTTTTAAAGTTAACTGGTATTTATTTCAATTTTTCCAATTTTTTTGCAGATTTTCCTTGTTGGCAAATCCTTGGAAATTGGAAATTTGGCAAATTTGAAAAAATTGTGACAGTTTATTTGTCTATTCCCGACTATTATTTAAGGACAGAATTTCTAATTTAGAAGTCCTATGATATCGAAGATAGTTTGAAAATTAACATTTTTGAAAGCATTTTTCGATCGAACTAACAATTCATGAAAAGTTACATTAAAATGCTAAATAAAGAGTAAATAGTTCATAGTATGGATGAAGAGTGGTTAAAAAATCAACTGTATCGTGTTGGTTTTGACAATTCAGAAGTATTAACTGTTAAGAAACGATTAGGCTCGTTGAATATAGATGAGATAATAAAATATTCTTACTTGGATTCAGTGACTGAAGATTTAGGCTTGATTGATTATGACGGAAGTATACGCGCAAAATTCAAAAAAATTAGAGATATTATAAATTTTACTGGAAAAGATTCATTTTTTGATGATAAAATTGATAATTTTGATGACTATCAAAGCAGCAACTCGGAAAATGAATTTTCAATGAATAATCAAATACATACTATTTCCGATCAAATTTCCGATCAAAGTTTATTGCCATCTTCTATATTTCGTTCTGGAAAATTAATAGAAGTAAATGATGATGATGATAATGATGATGACATACAGTTTGATCTGTATGAAGAAGCATATAATTTAGAATCCAACGAGTTATTTGACGACAGCAACAATCAAAACTCCTTAATTCCTCCTATAAGTATAACACCAAATATTGTAAAGCATGATATAGAAGGTAATTATAAAAGCGATAAAAAGAATAAAGATGTGCCATTATATAAAAAATCTCAAAATATATCAGATGAGGTTAATGATAATAAGTTAAGTAAAAATGTAGATGGAAGTGGTGTATCCGCTGCAACAAAAAGTATCAATAAAGATACCGAAAACCTCCAAATTGGTAAAATATCAGGTAATGAAAGTATTGCAAAGGTTGTTAACTCTTTACTAACAGTAGGATTAGAGGAAGAAAACACTTTTTTTCAAAAGAAATTAGTTACTGTGCCAAATATTTCAGAAACTATTAATGAAAAAGGTTTAGGTGTCAATAAATTAAAATTTTCTAGTCATGACAAAAAATCAGTCAATGATATATTCATTTCAGCTGATGACAAGAGTAACAATAATGAAAAACCAAAATTAATATCTGTTCTCGAATCTATTGTTCCATCAACTTCCACAATAGACTCTTTACTTAATAGAATAGCACCATCAGTCTTGAAACATGGCAAGCTGCATATATTTACACGAACTAATATCCGCTCTTCATGGGCCTTAAGACATGTAACGGCTGATTTGTTGCATAATAAAATAGAAATTACCAAGACTATTTGGAAGGATAAAAGCGACGATGGCGATCCTAAAATTTTTTGGTTATATTCAGGTTGTATCATACTGTTATTGCATGGCGAATACTATGGTAGAAAAAATTGTATTCAAATTTTATTTGTAGATACAAATTTTACTTTAACGTTAGCATTTGAGACCAATTCCGATGCATTGGCTTGGTATGATTTTTTTGAATCAATGCTTTATCCTTCGCCCGAAATTAATGAAAAACGCAAATATTTATTTTCAAGTGAAGAATCCATAGCATTAGTAAAGGCAAGTTCATATACCTTTTCTAAGTTCAAAAATGACAGAAATTTGCCATCAGTAAGAATACTAAAATCATCTAAACCTAGATCACTAATTAGTTATGATGGTGACATAAGTTGGCGCACTGGGCATCCATTTTCTAAATATTCTACCGATAGTTATGAATTCATTGGTGTAATACCAACTGAATTTCGTATGGCCTATGCTAATATTGTGGACGTTTTTAAAAATAGGCATCAAGAAGAAATTCGTAGATTTTTCACATCCAAGCAATATAATATTTATTCAACAAAAAATTCTTTATCTCGCCATATTAAATGGCGTAAACTTAATATTCCTATTAGACCTCAACTCATATTAAATGAATTAGCTAAAGGAATCTGTTTTACATCAGGCCATGATAGATTAGGACATCCTGTGATTTACTTCTTTGAAAGTAAATATATGCTTAATATTATTGATAGGGACATTTCGAGTAGCCTGAAAATGTTGTTGTATCGTTTTGAACAAGCTATATCATTATTGCCCAATAGAGATGGGAAAGTTCTAGTCGTTATTGATCGTAGGGGGCACAATGAAATACTTGATAAATCATTCCTTAAAGTTGCTGTTAAAGTATTTCGTGAAAATTATCCTGAAAGATTATACAAATGTTTAATTATTCAAAACGATGTAGATAATACTAATACTGTTACGGGTATTATCAATGAAATTTTGGTCAGGCCGTTGAGAATTATAACAAATAGATACATCAAAAGGCTCGTTGGAAGTAATACTTTTAGTAAAATAGAATTTCTTAAATCTCATGAAGAATTAATTTTTTATATCGATAAAGAGTATTTGTTAGTAGAGCATGGCGGTTCTGTTGAAATGGATATCCAATCGCTGGTAGCAAGATCAAATGATGTTAGAGTCACTATACTTGAACCGCCGTTGTGGACTAGTGACTTTTGCTACGATTATTATCCTCCAAGAGGTTTTTATAATCTTATTTATGATAATGTTTTACTAATTTATTATTTTCCATAGGAGGTAGTTATGCTGAAGATAGTGGCTCAGATAAATCAACTAATGAAGAAGAAAACGATGCACAGTTTGTGATAACACATCAACAACAACAAATACGAAATATTGAATCAAATAGACAACAACTACATATTCAAAAAAAAGAGAAACAACGAATTGATAAATTAACATACAAGGATAAGGATGATATATATGGATAATTGAAAAAGGAAACAACATATTAATTTGTTTTGTATGCACCTTTCATAAAATTTAATTTAACGAAATGAAATGGGTTTATTCAATAGGGTTCCTACCTCACCTCCATGTTCAATAATATAGTCTCCTAACGCATGAAACTTATAAATATCACAATAATCTAGTGCTGTCAAGCCCTTGTTATTCTTTTGATTAACAAATACACCACACTGAATTACGAGCATTGCCATTTTCTTTAAATTATTCTGACAGCATATATGTAACAATGTGTTACCGTTGTTATCAACACAAATTTTGTTAAAATCTTCATTATGAGCTGTTTTATTATCTAGTATAGATTTAACAAGATCGTAATGATTATGTCTAACTTTACTAAAAAGCATATCAACACTTGATAATGCCTCATCATCAATAGCAATAGATTCATTTTTAATAAAATTTGCTGGTGGATTATTACTTAATTTAGTTAAGACTTTGTTTGATTGAGTTCTAACAGTATTAAATCTTGAATCGTCATTGTTTAATTGGTTATTACTTTCATTATTCGTGTTTTCATTGTTAATCTGTTGATTATTTTCATTATTATTATTATCAAATTTTGTTTTATCTTCTCTTTTCCTTTTTCCAGGTGATAAAATTGATTCAATAGCATCATTACTGAATGGAATATTGTTTTTTATAGTCAAAGTACTACTATTCATTTTGTTTGTTGTTAATGATTTATTTATCGAATCAAATATTGATAATCCATGTCCTTTACTTCTAATTTTTTTACTCTTAACCTGAGTTAAAACATAGTCATCTTCATTCAATTCATTTTCACTTGTAGATTCGATGCTTATATCGTCAAATTCGTACTTCGATGAATTTTTACCTTTGATAATACTTGTCACTTTATCCTTAAATACTCGAAACATATTTCCAGAGACTTGTTGCCGTTAAAAATACCTACTTCAGTCTGGTACTTACTTGGTTACGGAATTTGAGAATCTTTGAGCGATTTTTTCTTCGCCAATATTTTTAACGAATAGTCGTGAAGTCGAAATCGACTCGAAAAAAAATACAATGAGTTTAACTGGTAAAATTGGACCCAGAAAGAAATGGGTAGAAGAATTAGACTCACGATCTAAAAAAATTCATTCCGCTACATCGTCGAGTGATTTAGAAATAGCAGAACTACGCACTTCTTTCTCTATAGAATTATTAAATTTTATGGACAAAGATGAGGTTCTTGAACCAGAAGTTGGCGTACCAGTCAAATTAGATGAAGATTTTAGTGTAAACGGTATTCCATTTAATTTACATATTTTTCCTATAGGAATAGTTGAGGATAGTGAATATGCAGCTATAAGACTAGTCAATAGGGGAACTAAAAATGTCAGACTAAAATATGGTATTAAATTAATCTGTTATTCTAATGAAAAAAATAATATTGTATATAATGATGATGAAATAGTTATTTTTGAAAAAAATAATCTGCCAAATGACCAATGGGGTTGTGATGAATTTATTTTAACCAATGTGTTGTTGGATATCAATAATGGTTTTTACTACAAGAACAAGTTATTGTTTGAAATTGAAATAGAAATGTATGAAAAGGTTGATATCGATTTACATCCACTCGCTAAAGCTGTTAAAGAGGCTCCTGATAATGATAACAGCACCTTAATTCAATTGGCAGATGATGATTTAGCATTAATTACAAAAAAATTACCTCTAGAAGGTAAGAGTTCTTCTGAAATAATTAGAGATAAGCAAGATAATATTATGAATCATTTCCGTGAATTACAAAAAGTAAATTCTCCGGTAAAAAAGAAATAAAATTATGAATGTTTTAACAAATTCTTATTTACCTATATTACGTGTAATAAGGATTTTGTAGCTGCTGTAGACAAAACCGTGTCAATATTTTTATCTGTATTTATTTTTTCGATTTCGGCAGTGTAGTAAAATAAAAATAAATATTAATAATCGTAGCTAACATCAATCTTATCCCAAATATTATTGCCACAATTAATATGTCAGAGGTACTGTAAACTACATTTGATGATAAAAATGCCCCAATCCTACCTATCGCAAATAATAAAGTACGACCAGTTGCGCGTAAGGATATTGGGAAAATACTGGGAGAAATTAACCATGTTCCTTGTGACCCTCCAAACGCCCCTCCAACTGCACAAAGGGTTAACAAATTTAAAAGAATGATTATTAGATTGATGCCACTATGAACTGATAATCCTCCAATAGTAAATAGGAAAATTGAAGAAATTGAAAACAGAATACTTCGAGTTAAATGTAATCCTACGATGTCTACTAATAATAGTGCAGAAATAAATCCAATCATTTGTCCAGACATAGTAATAAATATTATTATGGTTTGATAATTAAAATCACAAGTTAAATTATTGTTTGGGACAAATGTATAAATTTTGCCTGAGAGTTGAATTGAACCATATAATGAAAAACCAAATACTAACCAAATTAAACTTGTAAGTATTGATATATTGTATTGTCATATATTCAATCATCGTTAAAGTCTTCTTGCTTATCATTCTTCACGAACCTTTACGGTAGTGACAAGTTTGGAATTTAACAAAGATTCATCTAGATGATCTAGATCTAGATGCCATGCCCTCGACTCAAACTCCTTGGTTACTCATCAACCGGTATCAGGACCGTAGTTTTTTGGCGAGATTCCAAGATTCTCTCGTAAATTTTAAAAAAAAAAGGAAAATAGTAAACCTTCTACTCACCATTCGTTGATGATGTGGATAAAATAAAACTATTAAAATGTGGAATTTTATTACTCCAATGTATTTTTTATTCTTGGTGTTTTTATTCAAGAAAAATATCTTGGTAAATTCATATTTGTCGAAAATTTCAATTCGATCAAATAAATTCATGCATATCAAGACTAAAATAGCAAAAATAAATATAAGTAACAGGATAGTATGCACAACTCTAAATAATGATAACGGTAAAACGAATTCTGTTAATGTAAAAACTGTATTAAAATGTAAAAAAGTTAAGTCAGTACCTAAATTTGATTTGAAGTCATCTACAGAAACGAATAAAAATGAGACTTATAACATATTTGGTGAGGAAATTACTGTTAAGTATGATTTATCATTTACTGTTTATGGAGAACCTATTCCTTTATCAAGACATATGGTTGCCCGAGGTCGAATGTATAATCCTTCCGCCAAAGCACAAAATTTATTTGCTAATGCATGTGCAGATAAATTGCCAATTACTCCCATGGATGGACCAATTGAAGCTAATTTGATTTTTTACTTTAGTCGACCCAAAAATCATTATGGTACTGGGAAGAATTCCAATAAATTAAAAGACAATATAGATACCTGGCATAGTAAGAAAAAAGATTTAGATAATTTAATCAAATTTGTACTAGATTCATTGAATGGAAAAGCATATTTAGACGATTCTCAAATTTGCATTATTAATTCAGCGAAATTATATACAAACTCAAATCCTAGAATTGAAGTTCGAATGCGAAAGTTGTCACCCATGAAACTTCAATCTTAAGAAACTATATTATTATATAAATATACATCGGCTGCTGTAATTTAGAAACTATACTGTGAAACTGTTGTAATAATTTCTCCATTTTAAAATGAATGCCGTACGGCAGATTATGTAATATATTTGAATGAGCTAAAGCTGTTTTTTTCTATTTTTTTCTATTTGCAGGAGTTGTAGGAGTGAAATATGCTTTTAAAATTGATGTATCGGATGCTGTGGAACTAGAATGAATAGTAGGTGTTGGTGCTGATAATGGTAAATCATTGTCATTTTTTAACATCTTATTTGTTTTTTTATCATCGTTACTTGCAAAAGTGGTAAGGGCTATACCGAATGCTTGCAATGGTGATAATGGATATTGATAATCTAGCACGTAATTATTCGCCGTGCTCTTACCAAATTGTAATAAAGCGACATCTGGATGCTTTTCTGATTTTTTTGTGATCTTAGGTTTTAAAACTTTAAAATTTGTCGAGGCTCCCATTGTTAAATTACTATCTGTGCTACCTATACTTTCTGTCCTAGTTCTTCCAGAATAAACACTTTCGTTATCATAGGATAAATCTTCTGTTGTGTTATCTTTTTGTTTTACTTTTTCAAATAACAAAAAGTTTCTGGTTGAAGCGGATAATATTCTATTCCCTTGAAATTTTAATACCAATGATTCATGTTCCACAGACCATTCAGGTAATTTATTCACACATGCAAGTTGAACTGCGGGTGTAAGTGATACAGCTTCGCACATGTCGGACGAATTTGAAATAGCTGGATTTATATATCTTAATGATCTGGGACACCAAATAACACGTTCCCCATTTGCAATAACAGCAGGTAGTGATACTTGTACACACCTGATATCTACATCAACAGAAGTAAATTTTCGTGTTGAATGTGTCACTTTTGCTATAACCTCTCGCTCATCTGGACCTCTTCCACAAGTAAATTTTCCTAATTTATAATCACAAAGTTTACAATGATTTAGAGATACAATAAAAGTTGCTTTCCTTGGACGTGTAATTGTTGCAACATACCCCCTTTTAATGGGAGTGTCGGAATCTGTATGCGAAGGGAAATCTTCGTATGTTGATATATAAAAAGTATCATCTGTATATTGCTTTGCGGATAATAAAAATTTATGTGACTTTTCCCTGTACATTCGAAATGAGGAATTTGACACTACCACATAGCACCGTATCCACCCTCTAGATAAATGTGATGGCATATAAAGGTCATCTTTTGGTATTTGTTTAGATATTCCTAATTCAATTGATTCGGCATCATCAATCCAAGGATCAAATGTGGGAATTGAGTGACTCATTATAATTTAATAATGCACGCAGCTCCAGGATACATTCATATTATCTTAACGAAAAACAAATAGTATAATCGTTATCTACACTTGTCAGGCTGGTCCCCGATTGACTGAAAAAGCTGAAAAATGCCCGACCCAAGATTCCTAATGTACAATTTCCTTATCTTGGAGACTCCAAGTGCCAATAATGGTCAAGCTGGTTTACCGTAGTTGGTTTCGTCTTGGTGCTGTACCGGTATTATAAATGAGTCGAATCGACGATGATGATGTATCGTGATGTATCATCATCGTATCGTGAATCATGTTTCCTTAGATTCTATGAGGAATCCTGGTACCTTTATAGTTAAATAGATACGAAAAATTTTAATAAAACATTGCTCGATCCAAAAAAAATCATTGTTTTACTTTATACATCATTAATAAAAATTACGGTGGGTGGAAATTACCATGATACTGAGTATTGAAAATATATACGGTTATAAGTTTCATATAAATATAGTATTATTTCAATTACTCGAGTGAGGAAATGATATACCTATAAAAATTATTATAAGAAGATGTAATTTATTTTACGGAAGATAACTGTCATTCAATTACTAAATCTAATTAGCACCATGACTTTGTAGACAATTAATTGCCGATTAGTAATATAATTTGGTACTATATTGGTTAATTTAACTTACCATATTGCGAAAAATCAAAAGATTTACCAGTTACAAGTATAACTATAGTATCCAAAAATAAGTATACTAGATACCCATAAATAAGTATAGTAGAAATTGAACTTAAATCGAATCCAGTGGGTACTGGCAATATGCTATCTTTATTTTTATTAACTATATTTAAATCTAGATCAGATTTCTTATTCTCATCATTTAAAGATGTTGCTGTAGGTGGTGGTGGTGAAGTAGGATCATTATTAGAATCAAACATATTTAACTTTAATAAATCTTTTCCTAATCTTATTCTATTTTTATGCTTTGGGAAATATGCATAGACACTAACATAAATTGTCGTAAATAATTGGATTAGGAATAACAGCTTAAACATGATATCGTATTCTGTTGTCTTAAATAAATGTGTACTTTTATTAGGAAAGTGAATCGAGACAACTGTCACTAAATAAGTAACTACTTGAGATCACAAAAATGTGAATAATAACAAAACTTGGTTTTCTCCAAATCACTTCAACTTCTTCATCCGGCCCTTAATCCCCGGAGATTTGTTAGATAAAAAATACGTTAGCTGAGGATAATTCGTCAGCACCATGAATGATCATGTTGTCCGGAACTGCTCTTGACAGCTTATTTTTTTAATTACAGGCTATTTACATTTGATACATAATGGAAAAAGTCGCCGGTTCCTCTAGAAAAAATTCATGGACATGGCAATCCAAGTTGGAGTTGTTGGAGTTTTTCTTGTTGACAATTTTGCTCTTTGTGCAACTTGCAGCACTGCACTGAACAGTAGATTGATTTGCAAGTCGGACACTTGTATTTATTGCCAACAAGACAGCCTTCAAGGTCGCATTAATAGTCTTTGGATTAGATTTGTTAAATATTTGTTTTTGCGATTAATCTTACCGCGATTAGACTACTCATTTGAATGCTAATTCGCGAAGCAAATGTTGAGGATGTACCAATTATATTGCAATATATTCATGAATTAGCTGAATACGAGAAATCATGTCAATATGTCAAAGTAACTGATGAAAATTTGAGAGATGCTTTATTTGGTAATACCCCGAAAGTGTATTGCCATGTAGTTGTTGAAGATTCAATGGTTGTTGGAATTGCTATTTGGTTCCTAAATTTTTCCACATGGTAACAAACACATTAATATAAACTAATTCCAATCCTTTACTCATTCTTTATTTATACAAAATATTATCAGGTTAGGTAAACACGGAATATATTTAGAAGATCTGTATATAACACCCGCATATCGAGGACGAGGTTTTGGAAAAGCATTATTGAAAACTTTAGCGAATATTTGTATAAATCAAGGTTATGAACGTCTACAGTGGTGGGTTTTAGATTGGAATGAATCCGCTATCGAGTTTTATCATGAAATGGGTGCAAAAAAAATGTCTGAATGGATTGTGATGAGAGTTGATAATTCAAATGATGCATTAAGTAATCTTGCAAATTCATAATAACTATTAAGGTATTATATTGGCTAAAATATTAAAGTTATTCAATATTTTTTCGATGAGGATAAATGCTTCATGCGCGTCAAATGAAATAAGTTTATGAAATAAAACATATTTTAATCCAAACAACTGAGAAAAAATATTTTACTATCTATCTATTATATGATTTATTTTATTTTAACTTTTTTTTATTGCTCCTAGGATATAAAGTGATATAATTAATATAGTTTCAGTGGTATTCTTTTGATCGTGGTTTTGAAAATTCTTTTTTTGGAAGTTCAACATTTAATATTTCCACAAAGTTTCATTGTTTAATCATCATAGCACTATTAAAATGAAATGAAAGCTAGAGTCATTAGGGTGTTCTTGTACATTTTTTTGTATTATGTTCTTGGTAATATTGAGTGGTAATAATATATCCTGTGTTACTTACCAAGGCTGAAATTTAGTCATTAATCAACGATCCTATGATAAAAAGATAAGGGCTGTAAAAAGCATACATAATAACAGTATTTTAATAATTTGAAAGTCTGAAAAATCTTCAATAATCGTATATGACATAACCGATTGTATCCGTATTATGATTTGCATGCCTGCCGATCTTCTATACCTAAATTTAATTCTACTATTTTTAAAGAAATTTTCGGAAAAACCAACTTCAACTTCAACTTGGAATTTCGGGAACTCGTGAGGAATCAATGAGGTCACTGTATGTTTATAAATGAAAAACTACGTTTTCAGAGCCAGGATCATGTTAACGTGGCCATTCCTGGTGCCTGACGTCCTATGACATCTTTTCTCCCACAGGATTGGGCCGGAATCTTGCCGATACGGTAGAACAGAACCCAACTTCAAGTTGGATCCAAAAAAACATCTCATCAAGAGTCGAAAGAAATAGTATGTCTGCATTTCCACAATTAAAATCAGAATATTCAGAGGGGTTCTTTTCTATCCCCTCACATGGATTTCTTCCAATTCATGAGCCTCTAAGTGTTTTGCCTGAACGTTATTCTGGGATACAAGCAATAATAGACAATATGCCTGTTATAAAAAGCGATGGTTCAGAGGGTTATTTATCAGTGCCAGGTGGAATTGTAGAGCCAGTGCTAACACTTGAAGATTACTGTGAATTGGTTAAAATTGAAGAAGATGTGTTTGTTATTGCTGCGTTATACCGAGCTTTAACGTTTATTGCTTCAGCATACTTATTAGAGAAGGCTCATCATGAGAAAGGTATTGAAGAAAATTACGGCCAAGCACGCCAACTTCTACCTAAAACTGTGAGTAAATCATTAGTTGAGGTAGCAAATAAATTAGGAGTATATCCATTTCTAGATTATCATTACGCATATGCTCTCGGTAATTATAATAAAATTGATAAAGAAGGAAGTTTTGAATATAAAAATTTGAAAATGGCGTGCGCATTTAGTGGTAAAAGTGACGAATCAGGATTTATTATGCTACATGTTGATATTGTCTCACATTCACCACAATTGTTGAAATCCATCTGGGATTTCAACAGAGAAGCAAATATAGAATCATTAAAACTAAATTATGATGCAATGTTAAAAATCAATGAACGGAGAAAAGTAATGTGGGAAGCATCCAACTGGCGAAATTATAACGACTTTAGAGTTTTTATTATGGGAATCAAAGGAAATACATCAATATTTGGAAGTAGTGGCGTTGTTTATGAAGACTGTTTTGATAATATTCCACAACAATTTCGTGGACAAAGTGGTTCCCAAGATGACATTATTCCAACGATGGATATTTTTACTGGAGTATATAAATATTATCCTGATAATGTTTTGACTAGATATTTAATTGATATGCGTTCTTATCGTCCTGCACCAGTTAGAGATTTTTTTAATGATTTACAAAATTGTAACTATGATATGGAAACTTTTGCAATTATTGGATTGGAAGGTTTAATTTATCTGCTAGCAATTGTTAATGAAATTTACTTATTTCGAAATGGTCACTGGATGTTTGTTCAAAAATACATTCTTAGTACTACTCGTTATCCTGTTGCTACTGGTGGGACACCAATAACTTCTTGGTTACCGAATCAAATAGAGGCTGTTTTAAATTATAAAGTTGACATTATTCAACGGATTGACACTGATTATCCAAATTGCAATAACTCAATGTATTGTAAATTAAAGGAGGATATCGCAGGTCAATTCTTAGTGTTACGAAACCAACAAATGGAATTAGAAAAAGAAGATTACAATCCTGACGTAGTCCATTCATTTAATACTGCCGTAGAATATGATAAAAACGTCCCTAGTGCAAAATGTCCATTCAAACACTAAAAAGTTGATGAGAAATTAGCAGTATTATTATTTTAGTTTGAAAGTTTAGTTGTTACATTATTGATGCTTTATAGTTAATTTGTAGTTAGATTTAGTTTAGTTAACATAAATACATATTTATCATTATGATTCACGCCATATATCTTATCTACATAGTTACATTATACTATCGCTTTGATATTTTCCTCCATGATGCAATAATCCCATTAATTCTGCTTTATTTATATTATTTCTATAAGGAGAAAGTGCCACATTACGTTCGCCTTTAATTGATTCAAAATCGTAATGTTTGTTTGACTTGATCCTAGATAAATTTATGTATGAATAAAATATTAATGCAAACAATATTAAGCAAATAGCGACAAAAACCAAGAAAATTTTAATGGAATGTGCCGTTCCCATGTTGAATGTATTAATTGAAGCAATTGAAGTATCAGAAGTATAATCGTCAGTAGCATCTACATAAATTAATGATGGGTTGCTACAACTTTCAACTGAATTCTGTGGAGCTTGATCTTTTGCAAAGTAATGATCTGGTTCATGGTACTTATGCCAATTACTTGAAGTAACCATTTTTACCATTTTGTACTGAAGGGTGCAATTTTCCCCATCGTGATAGTGTACAATTATTTGATGTGGACTAGTACTATTTTCCAATATCGCAGACCATACATCAACTCCATCCAATGTATCACCTGAGTAGCTACCTGTCCATTCTCCGTTAGTAGCTTGGCCCATTAGAGTCGGTAACCAATC
>JACCDO010106023.1_pt1 | contig 16519 bp, 16 predicted proteins | sample 7446101 | NCBI WGS metagenome assembly JACCDO01 (sample SAMN15323440, study PRJNA562643) | freshwater metagenome | isolation source: river surface water | place: USA:Blue River Watershed | collected 2017-08-16 | reverse complement strand
GATGACACCATCATCAACCCCTGGAAGGGCCAGCAGCCGTTCAACTACTCCGACTGGTGGGACCGCGCGGTGCTGGAGTCTGGCTACTCCGTGACCCGTATCGAGGGCATGGCGGGCAAGAACCCCACGGTGGTCGCCAAGATCCAGCTGAACGGCCATGACCGCTTCGATGAGCGCGACGGCAACTACTTCAACTGGGTGCAGCCTTACCAGCACCACACCAACATCCCTGCGGTGGGTATCAACGTGTACTCCTTCGCGCTCAACCCTGAGCAGCACCAGCCCAGCGGCACGTGCAACTTGTCTCGTATCGACAACACCACGCTGCTGCTGACCATCTCCCCCAACGCCGTGGGCACCAACACCACGTCCACGGTCCGCGTGTACGCCACCAACTACAACGTGCTGCGTATCATGTCCGGTATGGGTGGTCTGGCCTACTCCAACTAAGCAGTTGCAATACATTTTATGTGTATTGTATGCTACGCTTAGTTGCAAAAACAAAATACAACAGAGTAATTGGGTCAATCAACAAAACATCTAATTGTCAAACCGTTAGATGTTCTGAATAAAATCCCTCTAAAAGTAATGCCATCTGAGCAAGTCGATCACTAATAGTAATACGACGTGGTCATCTAATATACCATTTGTATAATTAAGGCTGCGCATAATATCGAATAATAACAATACCAGAACCGCCGGCACCACTATTACGTGCGCCGCTGAAACTGAATCCGCCGCCTCCACCGCCATTACCGCGGTTCGCCGTGCCGGCAGCGCCAGTTATAATTGTATTTCCTCGTGCACCATTGCCACCTGCTCCATAAGTGGTTGCAGAGCCACTGATCGAGCTGCTTATGCCTGCGCCGCCTGTGCCCCCAGCTGCTGCAGTTCCATTACCTCCATTTTCGCTTGCTCCGCCGCCGCCACCTCCACTCCCCCCCGCTGAGCTGCCAAGATTGCCTCCCCCACTTCCTCCAATCGCAGCAGCCACTGCCGTCTGCGCAGCTCCTCCTGCACCGGATCCGTCTGTTTGTGTTCTGCTCGCCTTGCCTCCTCCTCCTCCAAGTGCAATAATGGTATCTAATGATGATGATGCACCATCGCCGCCAGCTGTCTCAAAAGGTGCAGAAGGATATGCATTTGTGCTTGCTGCACCTCCTGCGCCAACTACAACAGTATATGTTTCGGATATACCACTCCTAAATGTCCCCGTCAGCACCATGCCTGCACCGCCGCCACCACCGCCACCCGTATCAAACCCGCCACCACCTCCACCGCCACCACCCACAATTAGGTATTCAACCACAGATCGGAGAGCCGGCGCAGACCATGTTGTTGAACCGACTGTCGTGAATGGCGTAGTCGTAATGGTTCCACCGGTCAATGTAATTGCCGCAGATGGCGTCGATGTCACAGAGTTCCCCGCAGCATTCGTCGCATATACCGTAAATGTATACGTCTCGCCGTTTGCCAGACCCGTAATTGTAATTGGAGAATCGGATCCTGTCGCCGTAAGGCCTTCAGGAGACGAGGTAACTGTATATGATGTGATCGGCAATCCTCCGTTATATGGTATACTAAATGTAATAGTAGCTTGTCCATTGCCAGCTGTTGCAACAACATTTGCTGGTGCATCGGGAATTACAGAATCATTCACCTCGGCGACATAAGAGGCCTGCTCGGCCGCCGTTGTATATTGAGCACCTTCAATAACGGCACCATATACACCTACTTGGTTTCTGCTCGTATTTCCTCCCTGAATCTGCGTCGGTGTTCGTAGACCAAGTAGAGCCGCCTGCTTCTGCCGTGTCCAGTCCGCGAATTTATGACGCCTATTTATAAGGTTTGTAAGCTCCCCTGCGCTGCGATTATTCTGCGACATAACCCTAATAGTTGGCTATAATTTACTACAGTAAGCCGCTATAATGCAGGGATACAAAGAGAATAATTAAGAGAAGTGCAATCAAAAATCCGATTGATGGAAGATACCAGCGGCAGTCATCGGACGTGACCTCTTGGCTCTCGATGTCCCGCTCCTCACTTCGAGCCCTATCTAACAGTTGATCATACATACTTTTAGTGATGCTGCAGCGGTTTATGTCTCAGCGTTTTGCTGCGCAAAATTGAAGCCAGGCGCCGGCACAAGACCAGACACACACGCATATCTTAAATTCCGACTTTGTCATAATTTAAGATATAATGAGAGTTCGCCGAATCCTAGACGCAATGAATAAGCCGCGCCGCGACGCGCTCAAGAAGCTCCTCCCTAAGGGTGTATTTACCGACAAAACTATGAAGGCATGGTCCTCCGTTAAATACCCAAGCGGCCTCCTAAATGTCCTTCCCGACGGGGAGAGCTACGGACTCCTCGGCCATATTGCCGAAGAGATGCTCGGCCAGCCGAGCGCAGAGATCGACGTGGAGCGCCTCATCGAAATCGCACGTAAGTGGCATCCAGAGATGTCGGCGGCCCAAGAGGCCAAGGTTCGCAAGTCGACGACGACGCAGCCGTTCATCGACCGGCTCAAGGCCACCCGCCTCCTCCTGGAGGCCTCATTCGACGGCGAGGCCACCATCGAGCCCGAGGTGGTCGCAGGCAACGTCGAGGGCCATCCGGATATGGTGACGGCGACCCAGGTCTATGAGATCAAGCTCACTGGGCAACTGAAGGAGAACTGGGGCGACTTCGTCTTTCAGACCTTCGCTTATGCGGCGCTCCTCCCTAATTGTCAGCGCGTCAACATTGTGTTGCCGCTCCAAGAGCATATCTGGACATGTGATGTGAGTAATTGGGCCGGCAGAGGTGCATTCCTTTCCGCACTCGAGGAGGCCGCCATTTACTATACGACGGTGGCGGCCGATAATAAACGCGAGGTGGACTTCCTGTGCCGCGCCTGCTGCATCGGCTGTCACATTGAGCGGCGCGGAGGGAGTTGCGCGGCCAGTATTGCACACATTAAGAACGGGAAGACCCCGTACCAGATATTCCTCAGCAGCAACATGTCTGCGCGGGTCAACGTGAAAGAGGAGGATATTGCCGCGACCCGAGCACACATTGATGCAACAGGCGCCCGCATCTTCGTACATAGCCCGTACATCATCAATTTGTGCTCAACGCCTGGGATCGCCGACGATTATCATGTGAACTGCTTGAAGGAGACGACACGGGTCGCCGTCGCCATGGGCTGCAGCGGCGTCGTGGTCCATGTCGGCAAGCTGACGGACAAGGACGCCGCCGAGGCGATGGCGAACTTCGCCGCAAATATCGGCGCGGCCATCGAGGCGGCAACGCCGGCCTGCCCGATCCTCCTCGAGACGCCGGCGGGCCAGGGCACCGAAACTCTTAGGACATGGGAGGAGTTCATGGACTTTGTCGGTGGATTCAACGATGAGCGCCTACGTGTCTGCATCGACACGTGTCACGTATTCGCCTGCGGCCATGATCCACTCGCCTATGTACAGCGAACGATTGATGAGCGCTGCGACCTGCTCCGCCTGATCCACTTTAACGACTCTGAGGGTGCATGCGGCAGTTGCGTAGATCGCCACGCATATATTGGCCTGGGCAAGATAGGCATGGAAACGTTGAAGGGCATTGCGGAGGCTGCGACTCTTGCGCGCGTTCCCTGCCTGATCGAGTTCTAGGAGCCCACAACCTAAATGTTGCACCACTAAAATACATAAATGTTGACCGTATTATTTTCGATTCTTTCATATGATATCTGGTTCTATTTTTCGCATATAATGCTCCATAGCCGCCGCCTATGGCGATATCATGTACTTCATCATACCAAGGTGGAGCCGACATTTATGGATACATATGTGGGGCACACGCTTGAATCTGCGCTGCAGGGCCTGGGGACATTTGTCCCGTATTTATTTTGCGAATTTAGCGCGGCCGAACTCCTTGTTACATTGGCCATCCTAAATGTGCGGGGCATGCTGCGGCATGATAGCAGGTGCGTATTTTTGATCGGAAATCATCATTTGCTGCACCATAAATATCCGAATTATAATTTTGGCGAGTATTGGCTGGATACCTTATTTGGAACTAGGATTCCAAATAGGGGCGAATATAAGCGGGGGCTTTTGTATTATTAGAAAAGAGGGCCTTGACTCTTTTCTAATTAGAAAAGAGGCTCACCAGTCATATCGGCAATCTCGCGATTCACCATCTCAGGATAGCGTCGCGCCTCCTCGACATCCTCTTCCGTCGGAACATGCGACGATGCCAGCTGGACGAAAACGCCGCCCTGTGTAGCGCCGAACGCTTCGCGCACAACAATTAGTCCAAAGACTGCGGCCAGAATAAGCAACAGTAGTAAGCCGGAAATAATACGCATTCTAAATGTTAGTCCCTATTTTTCTTGCATGCAGTGCAGCCGCTGAAGCCATCGATCCCATCGGAGGTGGCCATGCACTTGTAGCCGGCCATGCATGCAATAAAGACCAGGACAATGATCAGGAAAAGAATCGTTTTGGCGCGCATTCTACTAATAGTCCGAATAAATGAGCCGATTAATCTCCTTAAAGTACTGAGAACCAGGCATATCTTTTGGCCCACTAGGATATTGCGGTGTCATGTTAATACGTTTTGTGGCTTCGAATGGATTATTTGCCGCTGGTGGAACTATGACCGCCGCCCTTGCTGTTGCTATTCTTTGTAACTCATTAATGAGCGGGCGTGTAGCTTCTCCACCCATACTTAGAGCAAGGACAGCAAGGCCCAGCCGATTCTCAGGTGAATCAGCTGGGAACGGCGGCACATTCTCTCCTGACATGAAACGTATAAATGCATCCACTACGTTATTAAATTGCGCATCTGTTACTCCTGTCGCGGCTTTCAGTTCTGCGACCGTGGTCGGCGTAGATGCATCCCCTGTAAAATACTCCCGCCGAACCCTGAAAAATACTGCAACCAGGAGTAGGAAGAGTATTCCAAATAATACCGTATTGATACGCATTCTAGTTTCGGATAGATATTTCGGACCAGCGCGCCGCAACCTGTTCGCAGTCCCATTCGATTCGCGGGCCGCCGCCTGCATAGGTGCTATAAGGGGCTGCTGTCGTGGTCGGTCGATCGAATGTCAAGATCTCCTGTAAACAACGTAGCCGGCGTTCAATGGGGCCGAGGTGAGCCATGTCGCGCCGGCGAGTCAAACTCTTCAGCCTCCACTCGAAGGAGAGGGCGGCGTGATTATCCGGAAAGCCGACGACGCGGCAGAGGCGCCGCCACCGGTGACCGCAGGCGACCCGGGCCGATGTGGCCTTTGCACCACCGACAATCTCCTTATTGTGCTGCCTGAGGCGACGATCCGGGTTCACCGTTGCACCGACATATGTGCTTGCGTTGTCCTCGGTCGCAAGGATGTACACGCACCAAATGCCCCCCCTGCTTTCGATATGCTGCCCTTCATCCATGCTTTCTTGTTCGGCATGCTGGTCACCTTCCATTTCTAACAAGGGCGCAGAGCTACCTCTGTAATCGCAGGCACACCATTAAGCTGATACATGATCATCCCAAAGACCAGGCACGGACCATATACAACTCTAAATGTCGGACTATTAGGGATATCGGCGTAGCAGACCTCCTGACCTATGGAAAATCGGCCAGCCGTGAGCGGAAGGAATCGCGTCGGCGCACCAAGCTCGGCCCACGGCGCCAAAAGCCCCTCTCCAATCGTCAGACCATTATCCAGTCGATATGTATCAAAGTCGGTCTGTTCTATAACTGTAAACGGACCCCCGATCGTATAATTTAATAGTGACGGCATGATAATGCCGACACGACTGCCAACAGTAAATCGCATTTACTCTTAATAGTCGTATAACATATTATTTAGGTGTAGTTAGAGATGTCCTGTAATACCCGCTACTGGCAAAGTATCAAGTGCGCCGCCCCGGAGCGGCCCCAGAATGCCGCACTCGCCGCCGAGAATAATGCTGGCCTCGCCGCCCTCAAGGCGGCTCGCGACGCCCAGGATGCCCGTTGGTCCTACGCCGCGGCTCCTAAGGAAGCGAGTTCCACCAAGCCGGCGCCGGCACATCAAAAATGACCGATCGAACCGACTCCGAAAAATGAAAATGCCGCGCCGCGGCCGGCCATGAATACGGCGTCGTCGACCACCCGAATTCATTCGCAAGCGCAAAGAGTGCCTCGCCGCTGCCAAAGGACGGTATATGGACGCGATACGGCTGCACATTATACTCAGGCGAATGCTCCGCCGTCACATTTCGCATCACATTCATGAGATGGATCATCGCATCCGCTTTCGCAGGAATCCACATGCCCATATATGCCGCGACGGAGCCATGCGGCGCCAGCCACATTAAGAGTCCGCTGATCAGAGTGCGAAACCGGTCCACATCCGTAATGAAATTCTCCATATTGAGCGAAATATCCGTCATATCCACAATGATGGCATCATACGGCTCCGGTTCTGAATGTTCCAATGCCGAAAAGATGTCCTCGTGCATAATGTGCGCGCGCTCATCCATAAATGTATTTCGGTGCCAGTCAACAAGATTACTCTTGCACCACTGCACGAACTCCCCGTCATAGTCAATCATGTCCACGTGCTCCAGGTTAGGCCAGTTCAGGACTGCACGTAATGTGCAGAGCTCGCCGCCGCCGACAATTAGGGCGCGCCGAATAGGCTCCGTCGCACATGCACGAAGCGGCACGGTCAGCGCCTCGTGATAGAGCTCCTGATCAGCGGCGGAACTCTGGATCTCACCATTAAGGAAGATTGTGGTGCCGAAGTCCGGTGAATCGAGCACCTGGACGCGCGCACACGGCGTCTCAAAGTCGGCGACCACGTGCTCGTCGTCCCAGACGCGATTATAGGATCGCTCCTGGCAATCAACCTCCCTCATTGTCTGACCATTAGGGTTGTTACTTTATGCCGATGAGGAGTTGCTATTCAGCATGGCCATCATCAGTTTACTTGGAGCCTTGCGAGTCTTAGTTGCGGCGGCCTTAGTCGCGGCGGCCTTAGTCGCCGTTGCAGCAACCTTGGTCTTGGCAGCGGCCTTAGTTGCCGCGACAAGTCGCTGCACATTGGCCTCCACGCCGGCATTCTTCACCAGACCGGCGCCGCTCTTATAGACTTGCACCTCCTTGATTTTCGGGCCATTCTTAAATGTTGCATGCATCTTTTTCGCCTCAACGCGATCCTCTAAAAGTACTTCCACCCTCTTCTTCCGAACAATTCGACTGCCGACTGCCGTCCGTCGACTCTCCAAATATTTATCGTATGGCATAAAATACTGATAGTGCTCCGCGCCAGGAACATTCGCGATGCGATGAAGAAGTAACACAGGCCGCCCACCCTGTGTATAATTAAATTGCGGCCCCGCATCCGGGTTCACCATATTTATAATGAAGCCGCAGCGCCCCAAAATATACTTAATAATATTGAAGTCGATTTCACTGACGAAAACGCCATCTGTCCCTACTATCGACGCCAGCCTCTTCTTAAAGTCTGTCTTCGATATTCCGAGAAATACATCGGCGTCCCCAAATGCCTCGGCGACTTCCTCGGATGCATCGGCCATCAACATGCTAAATGGATACTCTTCGACATTTGCATTTGCAAGGCCGGCGACCTTGGCGACTGAGACGTTCTCGGCCTGCTCCCGTAAATAGTCGTACAGAGTCGGCTCGCCTTCTGTCGCCGCCTTCTCTTCGAGGGTTCGGCCGCGAATCCGGCGCGCAACCTCGGCCCTGAAGGCGGCAATGAAGTCCGCCTCGCCAATATCCTGCACATTGCCATTCGGCGATCCCTGTTTGAAAAGACAGTTAAGGAGCTTGGTCAGTGTACCGGCAACTGGATGGAACTTGGCGGCGCCATAGACTGCCGAAAAAAAGCAGTTTCCGTCATCGGTCGTATCGACCAGGACATTAAGTGCCGCCGCCGCTGCCATTCTACTATGGGGCTACCTAAAAGTTGGTCGCACATATTCTAAAAATTTGATAGCGCCGGCGGCCACTTAGACGGCACACGCTGCATTAAGTAGAGAAGGAATGCCACACGGATTCAATAAGTCCACCTCTGACGTCGAGACCATCGTCGGCATCCAGTTCGGCATCTATTCGCCTGATGAGATCCGCCGCCGATCCGTCGTCGAGATTATCACCCAGACCCCGTATGAGGGCTCGGAGCCTAAGATCGGCGGTCTCTTCGATCCGCGCATGGGTGTCCTGGAGAATGGCAAGACATGCCGTTCGTGCGGCCAGACCAATCATGGCTGTCCCGGACATTTCGGCCACTATGAGCTGACGCGGCCGGTCTACTTCATCCAGTTCCTGCCCATGATCCTAAATGTTCTGCGCTGTGTGTGCGTGCGGTGCTCCAAGCTCCTGATCGAGAAGGATATGCACAAGGATCTGCTGAAGCGGAAGGGCGAGGCGCGCTGGCGCGAGGCGCTCTCTCGGTGCAAGAACATTCAGCGGTGCGGCCAGGAGACCGAGGATGGCTGCGGCGCACCCCAGCCGAACAACTATAAGAAGGAGGGCATCGCACGCATTGAGGCGAACTTCGGCGAGGCCGGCACGCAGCCCCTCGAGGTGGAGTATGTGCTGCGGCTCTTCCGACGCATCGCCGACGAGGACGTGGACTTCATGGGTCTGTCACACTTCTGGTGCCGTCCGGACTGGATGATCTGCCAGGTGCTGCCTATTCCGCCGCCGCAGGTCCGCCCGTCTGTTGTGCAGGACAATAACCAGCGCTCCGAGGATGATCTGACCCACAAGCTGTTCGAGATCATCAAGTACGACAAGATGCTCGCCGGCAAGATCGAGAACAACGCGGACAAGAAGGTGGTTCAGGAGTGGACAGACATCCTCCAGTATCACATCGCCACGCTGGTCGACAACCAGATCCCTGGCGTGGCGCCGTCTGCCCAGCGATCCGGTCGCCCGCTCAAGTCGCTGACCCAGCGCCTGGGCGCCAAGGAGGGCCGTATCCGCTACAACATTCAGGGCAAGCGCGTCGAGTTCTCTGCACGTTCCGTCATCACACCGGATCCGAACCTGAGCATCGCCGAGCTGGGTGTGCCCGAGAAGATCGCCATGAATCTGACCGTGCCTGAGCGGGTGACGCCGTATAACCGCGAGAAGCTGTACAAGTATGTGCAGAACGGCGCGGACACGTATCCGGGCGCGAAGACCATTGTGCGTGCCGACGGCCGCATGATCAGTCTGCGGCACACCAATACGCGCGAGCTGGTCCTGTATCACGGCGACGTGGTGAACCGCCACCTCATGGACGGCGACATCCTCCTGTTCAACCGTCAGCCGACGCTGCACCGCATGTCCATGATGGGCCATCGCGTCCGTGTTCTCCCGTACAACACGTTCCGCCTAAATGTTAGCGTCACGAGCCCGTACAATGCCGACTTTGACGGTGATGAGATGAACGCCCACTGCCCCCAGAGCTATGAGGCCGCCGTCGAGCTCGAGGATATCGCCGCGGTTCCGCACCAGATCATCACACCCCGTCACGGTAAGCCGGTCATCTCGATTGTGCAGGACACGCTGCTCGGCAGCTTCCGTATCACGCGCCCCGACATCACGTTCAATCAGCGCGAGTTCATGGACCTGATGATGTTTAATCGCCGCTTCACGGGCCAGCTGCCGCCCCCCGCAGCCGGCGAGCGCTGGACCGGCCAGCAGGTCATCTCTGCCCTTCTGCCGCCGCTCAACCTGGAGATGCCCAACGGCCTCTACGACGACCAGAAGATTCCGCAGAACTTCGTCAAGATCAAGAACGGCGTTCTCGAGCAGGGTATTATTGACAAGAATATCTACTCCAAGCCCTCTAAGGGTATTATCCACACCACGTACAATGACTACGGTCCCCAGCAGACCGTGGAGCTGATTGACGCGCTGCAGAACACGGTGAGCAAGTTCCTGGTGCTGAACGGCTTCTCCGTCGGCATCTCCGATCTGATTGCCGACGAGTCCACGCGCGCGGCCATGGAGGAGCGGATCCAGACCAAGAAGCGCCAGATCGCCGAGATCATCTTGCAGGTTCACCTGGACTTGTTCGACAACAATACGGGGCGCACGAACCAGGACGAGTTCGAGAGCCGCGTTCTGAAGGCGCTGAACGATGCCACCAAGGAGTCGGGCAGCATCGGCATCAAGTCTCTGGCCGACGACAACCGTCTGATGAGCATGGTGCGCAGCGGCTCTAAGGGTGGTCCCATTAACGTGGCGCAGATGATGGCCTGTGTCGGCCAGCAGAACATTGAGGGTCGTCGTATTCCATACGGCTTCCAGGATCGTACGCTGCCGCACTATAAGAAGTATGACGACGGCGCGGAGGCGCGCGGCTTCATCGAGAGCTCGTTCATCCGTGGCCTGACGCCGCAGGAGTTCTTCTTCCACGCCATGTCTGGTCGTGAGGGTCTGATTGACACGGCGGTGAAGACTGCCGACACGGGCTACATCCAGCGTCAGATGGTGAAGGGAATGGAGGATCTCTTCGTCCAGCATGACGGCACGGTCCGCGACGCCGCGATGAATATCGTGCAGTACCATTATGGTGAGGACGGCATCAACGCGACGAAGATTGAGGCCATGAAGTATCCGCTGGGCAAGATGAGCCGCGAAGACATTGAGAAGGAGTTCGGCCTGAAGGACGTGGACTTCGGCCCCGTGTTTGCCGACGGCGTGGAGCGGAGCGGGGATGCTGATGATGTGGCCGCCTATGCCGCCGCTGTGCTCGAGGACCGCCGTCGCCTTGTGGAGCAGGTGTTCGGCCGCGCCCTCGGCGGCGACGTGTATGGCCCGGTCAATCTGGAGCGCGTCATCGATACCGTGAAGAATCGGTTCGCCATTGATTCGACGGCTCGGACGGATCTGACGCCGGCGCACGTGCTGGCCGGCATCAACAAGCTGCTCACGAAGACGCAGGACTGGTCCCCGCTCTGGGCCGGTCTGCTGCGCTTCTATCTCGCACCATACCGCCTAATTGTCAAGGAGCGTTTCACCAAGAAGGCGTTCGACACCCTTTGCGAGATCATCATTACCAAGAACTGGCAGAGCTGGGTAGTGCCAGGTGAACAGGTCGGCATCCTGGCCGCGCAGAGCATTGGTGAGCCGTCGACGCAGATGGTGCTGAACACCTTCCACTTGGCAGGTGTGGCGTCGAAGAGCAACGTGTCTGGCGGTCTCCCTCGACTGAAGGAGCTCCTAAAGGTGACCCAGAACCCGAAGGCGACCAGTCTGACCATTACGCTGCGATCCGAGTTCCGCGAAATGAAGGAGAAGGCGCGCGAGGTCAGTCAGCAGCTGGAGTTGACGATGCTGCGCGATATCACGAACAGCTGCGCCATCTACTACGATCCTAAGGATGCGAGCACGGTTCTGGAGGAGGATCGTGCACTCCTGGAGTTCTATGCACTCTATGAGTCAGGCATGACGCAGGATGCCGGCGCAGGAGAGGATCTCCCGCTCTGGAGCCCGTGGCTGCTCCGCCTGGAGTTCGACCGTGAGAAGATGTTTGAGAAGAACATCAGCATGTACGATGTGGCCTTCGTCCTGCGCGACAAGTACCCTGACTGCAACCTGGTGTACAGCGACTACAATGCCCAGAAGCTGGTGATGCGCATCCGTGTGCCGCAGACGGCGGCGGCAGACGGTATCACGGATCTGAAGAAGTACCAGAACAAGCTGCTGAACGGCATCATTCTGCGCGGCTCCATCGGCCTGAAGAGCGTGTCGTACTCTAAGGATGAGAGTCGGCTGGAGGAGGTGGACGGCGCCTACAAGCCTGTGCCGCAGTACATTCTGACCACGGACGGCAGCAACTTCCTGGAGGTGATGAATCACCCCGCCGTCGATGGCAATAAGCTCTATTCGACGAACGTGCACGACCTGTATGAGCAGTATGGTATCGAGGCCGCGCGGATCGGCCTGCTGAAGGAGCTGACCATCGTGTTCGAGGAGGCCGGCGTGAATATCCGCCACCTGGGCCTGCTGGTCGACATCATGACGCGGTCTGGTCGCCTGATGTCCATGGACCGTTACGGAATCAATAAGCGAGATATCGGTCCCCTGGCGAAGGCCTCATTCGAGGAGACCGGCAAGATTCTCCTGAAGGCCTCCCTGTTCGGCGAGGTGGATCCGATCACCGGTGTGTCGGCGAACATCATGACCGGCCAGCCGATTCGCGGCGGCACGGCCTTCTCCCAGATTATCCTGGACGAGGCCGCGATCATCAATCTGTACAAGGGCCTCGGACCAGGCGCCGAGTTCGAGGAGGAGGACGAGACGGATCTGGCCGCGCTCGCCGAGGATGCCGACCCGTATGGCGCGGCGAACGATGCCTGCTCGGCGGCGAAGTTCCAGATGAGCGTGCAGCTGCCGCCGGCCTCCACTGTGCAGGCCGAGGACGACATTGAACTGAACATCATGTCCGTCTAAACAGAAAACTAGTATAATATGTATGACGGAGTCTACTAAACCTCCTTGGACGCATTTTTCATGGAAAACATGTGCAAGGTGGTACCCGACTACAATACCCTTAGAGGTCGATGCCGAGATTCATACACCGCAGCCGCTGATTGATGCCAAGAACCGGATTGCCACCGCCGGCCCGCATCATATCTGGGAATATGCGAAGAAGATCACGAACCCGTATGAGCTCGTGTATACGTATCGGGACCCGCATATTCCAGCATCCCTAAGTGTCGAGAAACCGCTGAGCCGATCCTACTTCAAGATGATCGAGATGCTGGAGCTGACGCAATATATTCAGGCGCGGCCGCAAGGCACCTTTCGCACCGCCCACGTCTGTGAAGGACCCGGCGGCTTCATCGAGGCGATCTATGATATTGCGACCAAGCATGGGCGGCGGATTCGCTCGACGCACGCAATGACGCTGCGGTCCACCAAGTCGCATATCCCTGGCTGGCGGCGAGCCCAGAATTTCATGAATCGGCATCGGCAGATTCAGATCGAATACGGCGCCGATGGAACGGGCAACCTTTTGCTCGCCGAGAACCGCGCCGCATTCATTGCGCAGATCCGCGCCGAGTCGGTCAATGAGTCGCCGGTCCACATCTTCACCGCCGACGGCGGCTTCGACTTCACGGCCAATTATTTGGCGCAAGAATCCAGCATCTTCCAGCTCCTCGCCGCCTCTATCCACGTCGGCCTAAGTGTCCTCGCACACGACGGGCTCTTCATCCTAAAGGTCTTCGATCTCTTCGCACCGGCGTCACGCCAACTCTTAGGGTGGCTCGCATCCTGCTTCCAGCGCTTCACAATTTACAAGCCGGCCACCAGCCGGCCGTGCAACTCCGAGCAGTACTTCATCGGCGTCGGATTCCGCGGCTGCAGCGCGGCCGAGCTTGCGCATCTGGAGACCGTCGCATTTTGTCCGCGCCGCCTTTTTGCAGAGGATGTTCCCGCGTCGATAGAAACGATGATTGTGCAGCAGAGCGCCGACATGTATGCCAAACAGCTACAGTTCCTGGATAATGCGCTTAATCGCGTGGTCCGCTGGGCGAATGAACCTCCAACGGAGGAGACATTGGTCAAGCTATGGACGGAGGTACATGGAGCGTCGCAGGAATTCTGTCGGCGCTTCCATGTTGTACACAAGTATCCGGTGCAACCTCCTAATTGTCGGTTCGCGCTTCCAACAATTAGTACGTATGAATCGGATGATATGCCTACCGACGCCGACCACGGCCGGCCTGCTGGCTCGGGCGCAGATTCTGCGGCAGATAGCGCTCCGCTAATCGAGTGCCAACAATCATCGACGCCTGGTGGTGAGACAGGTTGCCCGACGCCATCTGCTGCATCATTGTGAACATGGTACGGAGATCACTCAGATCCTCGCCGGCGAGGATCTTGCGAAACAGCTCCGGATAGGAATTCGTGAACTGGGGGAAGGCGGCGCGGATCTCTGCCTCCGTCTTCTCCTCGGCGAGCAGCTTCTTGATGTCGCGAATGTTGTCCTCGATGAAGCGGAGGCGGGTGGCGGGGTCGAAGTCCAGGGGGCGGTTCTGCGCCTCCGCCATCGCGGTGCGGACGGACTCGGGATCCATGGACTCGGGGCGCGTAAGGGTCGGCGCCCCGCCGAGGAACGGATTGTGAGGTGGCTGCTGCTGTTCGGACATTCTACTATGCGAGCATGAGGACTTTTAGGCGGGCTGCTGGACGCACCGGCGAACACATTAAATGTGCCCTCGAACTAGCAGATGTCCTCGGCATCCTATACACTCAATCTGCGGGTCGATCAGGTTCCCCGATTTATTCAGCCCGAACTAAATACACCTGAGTCACAAATACGCGGCGACGAAAATGACCCGAATTCACTGACAACACTGGCTCGACTCATGACCAAGCTGCAGGGCCAGGCCATCGCCGACTCCAAATACGACCCCGTGATTCCTCCGCCAATTGAGGGGTTTTCGTCCCAGAATATGGGGCTCGGACTTGTTGCCGCCGCACTCTTAGTCGGCCTGCATATGTATCTACGACCTAAATGTTGGCCGACTTTCCTATACAAGTAATTTAGAATGGCCGAGGAGCAGAAAGAAGAAACTGTAGATCCATCTGCGAATGATCCAAAAGCAGCAGAAGGTTTAAATCGCGCACTATCTCCTCCCTCGGAATGCAAATCACCGAATGAAGTCTTGCGCCAGGCAAACGAGGCCGGTGCTGTGATTCCAAATTACACCGCGCTCGAGACCGCCACGGTTAACTTTAAGAAGAATATTTATAACTCCTTCTTTCTCGAGGGCGATACCGAGAAGATCCATAGCACGGATGTAATTAAGCAGTACAATGATTTTATGGGGAAACTCTGTCAACAGCTGCTGAACTATGTCGATACAGGCACCCTAAATGTCGCCGTATCCGATGACTTTAAGGGGCAACTCGATACTGCGATCGCAGATCCGTCAATAAAGGGGCGCGTCAAAGATTTTATCACGCTGCATTTCCATTGTTTCAAGCTTTGCATGACTGATAATTGTCTCTCAATGGATTAGATGGGTGGTTCATTACCGCTAAATCCTGACGGGACATGCCCTAAGGGTTATACAAAGAGACGTGCATATGCGATCGGTAAAACTGGAACAATAGTCCCGGCTCGCTGCGTAGAAGGCACGCCGTCGGGTCCAAAGACGCGTAAAAACTGTCCGCCGGGCAAGGTGTTCCGCGCCGGCTATGTGCGCCGTTACGGAAATACCGTGAAGCGCGAGGGCTACATTGTGCATCGCGCCGGCCAGCCGGTGCGCATTATGCCGCAGGTGGAGGAGATCCGTGTGCCGGCCGCCTGCGTCGACGAATCGCCGCCTGAGTCACCTACTCCGTCACCCTCATCCATCTCTAAGGGTCTACTCTTAGCGCATGGCTATAATTTCCGTCTTCCGAAGCGGGTGCGACGTGAGACACTCATTCATGCAGTGCGCAGCCATGGTGCACCGGCAGTGTATAAGCAGTTATATGCCGTCGCAAAAATATTTAAACGCACGAAGCCCGAGGCGGCCAAGGTATTTGCCGAGGACCGTGATTGGGTTAAGACAAGCTTCCGTGTTTCCACATGATCCTGTAGAAATGGCGACCCCGGTTCTGCCAGCTGTGCCGACAACTGTCAAAATCGAGTATGAGGGATCTGTTCTGAGGCCGGTGCTATTTACCCTTATGATGGGTGGTATTGCAAGTATTCTGGTCTTCTCGCTGAATATAGCGGAAGTCGCCGCAAATTGGGATAAATACCGATGCCAGCCGCAATATATGGCGACGGCGCGACTTTTTGGTAAAGACCCGAACGAGAATTTTGCGTATTGCGCCCAAAATGTATTTAAAAATGAGGTCGGCGGCGTCGTCGGGCCGATCTACAAGGTGATGGCGCAGGGGACCGGCGTCATGTATACGATCCTGGAAACGGCGAATAGTTTGCGGATCGGCCTGTCGACATTGAGCGGGGGCCTCCAGAACATTGTACAAGATTTCACGAGCCGAATCACGCAGTTCTTCGCCGCGATTCGGATGCAGGCGCAGCGCCTTCGCGCCCTTATGTACCGGGTCTATGGAACGCTGATCGCGACCTTCTTCATGTTCTTCAGCGGCATCACGGCAGTCCAGAACTTTTCGGACACAACCGTCGGTTCATTCCTCAGCTTTATTGCCTGCTTCCCGCCGACGACGCCCATACGTGTCGAGGGCCGTGGCCTGGTGTCGATTGCGGATGTGCATATCGGCGACCAGCTGGACGGCGGCTGCTGCACGGGCATTTTCCACTTTTATGCGGACGGGACGCCCATGGTTCGGCTTGGCGACGTGACAGTTAGTGAGACCCATTATATTCTGTATAAGGGTCGCTGGATCATGGCTGGCAAACACCCGGACGCGCGACCGGTGGCGGCATGGGCCGGTGGCACACGGGAGCCGCTGATCTGTCTGAACACCGACACGCATATGATGCGGATCGGCGGACACACATTTAGGGATTACGACGAGACGGACGAGGGCGACGTGACTACGGAGCAG
>JACCDO012031573.1_pt1 | contig 16525 bp, 14 predicted proteins | sample 7446101 | NCBI WGS metagenome assembly JACCDO01 (sample SAMN15323440, study PRJNA562643) | freshwater metagenome | isolation source: river surface water | place: USA:Blue River Watershed | collected 2017-08-16 | reverse complement strand
CTGCTGCCTATCATCGAAGATGCCAAGGCAAAGGGCGACAGCGTTGGAGGGGTCATTTCGTGTATCGCGCAGGGGATTCCTCCAGGACTCGGAGAACCTGTCTTTGATAAAATGGAAGCTGATTTAGCGAAAGCCATGATGAGCCTTCCCGCGAGCAAAGGCTTTGAAATAGGCTCTGGATTCAAGGGAACCCACCTATATGGTTCAGAGCATAATGATACATTTTATCAAGATCAAGATGGACGAATCCGGACTAAGACGAATAGGTCTGGTGGTATTCAGGGTGGCATTACAAACGGGGAAGCTATTTTAATGCGCATCGCATTTAAGCCGGTTGCAACTATTTTTAAAGAGCAGTTGACCACAGATAGGAAGGGAAACCCCATAAAATTCGCTCCTAAAGCGGGACGACATGACCCCTGTGTACTTCCGCGAGCAGTGCCGATGGTGGAGGCAATGGCCATTTTGGTAATTGCAGACCATTGGTTAAGACAAGTTGCCGTTGAAGGAAGCCGTAAGCGACGGTAATGGCATGGTGCCATACACGACCAGATCTACGCAACAACCTGATCTCATTCGGGAAAAACAAGTTTACCTCGAAGGCCCTTTTTGTTATATAGAGCGCCCAACTATGTTTCAGGAAAGGCTCCCTATGAACAACAAAGACCATCAGCACGAAGACAACCACGTCCACACAGATACTTGCGGACACGATCACTCAGATGAGCATCATCACCATCATCACGTGCACGGACCAGGGTGCAGCCACCATCATCGGCAAGAACCCTATATGAGAGACATGCCGAAGATTGGGCGCAATGATCCATGTTTCTGTGGTTCAGGCAAAAAAGCTAAAAAATGCTGCCTTGGCAACCATTAAGCTTTCTTACTCGCTTTTGCCTTAGCTTTTGGCTCGGGCTTAGCTTTTTGCTTTTTAACTTTTGGCTCATTTGCTCTTGCAGCACGCTCAGCACGTCTGTCTTCAAGATCCTTCTTAACTGCTTCAACTTTGTCAAAAGCAGCAACCCGACGAGCATATTTTCTAATGATAGCTTCTAAACGGCGATAGGATACATCGCGTTTTTGAGCTTTTTTATCTTTTTTCTGGCCTTTAAGAACCTCAGCACGCGCCTGCAATGCTGATTTTGCTTTTGCTAAATGACTTTCAACAACTTCACGACGAGTTAACATTCTCCGATCCTCCGAATTAAGATAAAGCTACCAATCAAAACCGCACCCACCTTTAAAGAGGATAACTCCTGATTTAAAGTTTGACCTCTGAGCGCACGAATCATGTACCTCCATGAAGCACATCCTCGCTCTCTCAAACCCAGTGGCAAGGCCCTGACTTGCTAGGGGGTGAGAATCGCTTATCAACTACCTTTTGGCAAGCCAGAAAAACGTCTTATGCCGAAGCAACCAGCAAGTAAGGCTTTATGATTCAACCAACTAAAATAAAAACATTTTTCAGAAAACTATCATTTCTCATCTTTTCATCATCATGAAATCATTTATGATACCCCCATAGGCTTTAACTGCACCAAGGAGTCTTTAAAATGCCGAGCCCCCTCATTTCATTAAAACACGTCACATGCCATCTTTCTGTGGTCTTAGGCCTTAGCCTTACAGCAGGATCGCCCCTCTACGCGAATTATATGATCCCTGCACCAGCGCCCTTACCGGTCGACCAGTCCCATCTCTCGGCCTTGCAGTCACTCTCGAAGGGGGTTGCCCAGATTGCAAAGCAAGCCAATAAGGCGGTCGTCTTTGTCTCCGTATATAAAAATGTTCAGTCAATGCCATACGGAATGGTCGATCCCTTTGAGTTTTTCTTTGGCCCAGGTCGCGGTCGCGTCCCAACACCCCAACCTCAAGGCAAACCAGAAAAACAAGAGGCGGGTGTAGGGTCAGGTTTTTTTATCGATACAGCAAAGGGATACATCATTACCAACAATCATGTGGTGCAAGGAGCTGATGAGATCCAATTAAAACTTGCCAACGGTGAAACCAAGGTCGGCAAAGTAGTGGGGAGAGATCCTAATACGGATGTAGCTGTCGTCAAAGTAAAAGACGAAAATTTTAATCGCAAAGGAATTGAAGCTTTAAGTCTTGGGCAGTCTGATGCGGTGGAGGTTGGAGATTTTGTTGTTGCATTAGGTGCACCGTTTGGGCTTGAGGCAAGTCTTTCCTTTGGTGTTGTTTCAGCCCTAGGACGAGGCAGCTTAGATATTGCAAAAATTGGCAACTTCATCCAGACAGATGCCGCCATTAACCCAGGCAATAGTGGTGGACCGCTTATCGACATGAAGGGACAAGTGATCGGTCTGAATACCGCGATCTATTCACGCAGCGGTGCATACAATGGCATCGGTTTCGCTGTGCCATCCACCCTTGTACGCACTATTGCTGAACAGCTTATCAATTCTGGTCACATCAGACGAGGCTACCTTGGAGTCTACTTGCAGCCTCTTGATGATGAAATGCGCTCAAGCTTAAATCTACCTTCAAATCTTAGTGGTGGAGCGTTAGTTGCGCGCGTGGCACCGACTGGACCCGCTGCAAAGGCAGGATTAGAGGCTGGAGACTTTATTTCAGAAGTTAACAGTACCCCCGTTAAATCGCCAAGCGATATTACGACGACCATTGGCCTTATGAAACCTGGTACTAAATCAGAACTTACTTTTTTCCGTGATGGAAAAAAACGCACAACCACCATCACCGTTGCGCAACACCCCGAGGATGTTGCTGACGAACCTAATGATACTGCCAAGGGTGACAGCACTGCTTCCATCTTTGGCGTCAAAGCAACCAGCGTTTCAAAAGCACTCCAAGATCAATATAATTTCGAATCTAAGACCGGCGCCGTCATAACAGAAGTCGAACGTGGAAGTGCTGCTGATAGGGCAGGTTTAAGACCAGGAGATGTGATTCTTAAAGCAAATAATAAGCCCATCGACAAGGCTGATACCTTAGAACGGGTTGCCAAAGGCCAGAAGAAGTTACTGATCTGGATTGAGCGAAATGGTGAGTACTATTTCGTCAACCTGAGAGGCTAAGTTCATATATAATGGGCGCTAACGTGGTTGGCGCCCATTATAAGTTCACTGTATCAAAGTAACTATCAAGACCTGAATCCTCATCATTGTGGTCTTTTGACGTGTTACTTAACATATGAATTAAATCATCGGCAGCTGAAGACTTGTCATTCTTCGTGTCAATGGGTAGTTCCTGAACTTTAGGGGAGAGAAGCGAGTCGGATTCACTACCTGGAAGCCTCTCTGGATTATAGAGCGCGATATATGAACCTGATTTTTCCCGAATTTCTGGACTAAGGGACTCAGACTTTTTAAACCATGACAACGCATCTGTTGGCTTACCCCATCTTAAGTACCCCAATCCAAGATTAAACGCCACACGCCCCGCATCCCGATCAGAATGGAGAAATGACATCGCAGCCTTATACTGCGCGATTCCCTTATCAAACTCTCCGTTCCTTACAAGGGTGATTCCTAATGTATTCATCAGACTGGCAAACCCCTGAGGGACTTTGCCTAAATCATTGCCATCTAACAGCGAGATCATATTTTCTGCTACAACCAGACCTGACCTTGCAACCTGATCGTCATGGTCTACACTTAATGCTTTGGTAAAATGTTTTCGTGCTGCGTCAGGATCGCGCAAGTTTAATTCTAATTCACCGAGGAGACATAAACGCTCAACATTTGAGGGCGAGATTCCCTGTGCCTTACTCAATACTTCTAAAGCGTTTTTATGCCGACCAAGCTTATGGTAGGCCTGCCCTAATAAGTTCAGAGCGCGTAAACTTTTTGCATCATTACGTAGAAGCGCATCAAGTACGTCGATCGCTTGTTTGACGAACCCTGCGTCCAACATCATCTTAGCACTCAGCAAAATGACAGGAATTGGATTCGGAGCCTGCTTTGCTACTTGAGCAATCAGTTTTTTTGCAGTATCTCCCTCCTGATTTTGTAGGGCACTGAACAGACTCTCCATCAAAGCCTGGTGCTTAATATACCAATCGTATTCCGCTCTGAGCTCATTAAACAAATTGTTAAACAATGTCCTCGTGAAGGGCTTTTCGAGGAGCTTGGTCACAGGAAACTCTTCAAGCAATCTAAAGTCTGATTTATCAATGAGACCAGAGACCACAACAACGGGCGTCATCCGCATCCGCGGATCTTTACGCATCCGGTTTAAAATAGCCATACCCGAAAGCTTCGGGAGCTGCCAATCAAGAACGACAAAATCCACTTGCTCCGCAGCAAGCTTGTCCCAACACGCCTCGCCATCTTCAACCACTTGGACATTTGCCTGCCCAAGATTTTTGAGGTAAGAGGCAACAATATTTCGTACGCCTTCGTCATCATCGACAACAAGGATGTTTAAATCGGTACGAGTTGATATTAGACCATCGGACATGCTTCCTCCTTACCCTTACCTACACCACAATACCCCAACGTAAGAAGGCTATCGCCTTATTCAGGTAGAACTTGAGCAATCTAAATTTTCTGTATGTTTTTGGCTGGTTAGAAAAACAATTCATACTCAGTCCCACTTATGGGGCTGAGTGCTGACCTACATCCTTTAGCAGGAAAAACACTAATGATTAAGACATGTTAGTAAAAATGAGGTCTAGAGCCTGTTTTTGTCCCATCAAAACAATTTCAATATTGCAGAGCTCATGCACCATCTATCGATGCGCTCTATCTCTGAGATCTTCTTTGCTTGCTCAACGATGTCTGGTAATTTTAGATTCGCAACATCACTACAAGCCACCGAGAGCAAACTCACCATGTTACATACCCTTCTTCGCTCAATCGACCGTGCTGAATTCCATAATTCGTTTTCATTTAGTCCCATGCTCAAAGCAGCAGGCTATGCCCATGGATTTTCAGGTAAAGAGAACGCCCCCCCTCCCCTCCACCATGTCAAACAAGTTCACGGCACAACTCTCATCAAAGCCGATGAATCGACCGCCCATGGCAGTGCTATGCGGGCTGAGGGCGACGGACTCTACACTACGCAAGAAAAGCTAGGAGTCGGGGTCAAAACGGCTGACTGCCTGCCCATTCTCCTTGCAGGGAAGGGGTTTTGTGCGGCTATTCATGCTGGTTGGCGTGGGCTAACAAAGGGGATTATTGCTGAAGGAATTGAGGTAGCACACAACCATTCCGTCACTGCTAACGACCTTTATATTGCAATTGGTCCAGCGATTGCAGGACAGAGCTACGAGATAGGTGAAGACGTTATTCAAGGACTTGCTAGCCCTAACCTTGGGTTTAATTCATCGGAACTCGCACTTATTTTAAGTCGGGGAAACCGCGGCAAATGGCATGCGGATTTGAAGCTTGCGGCCCATATCTACGTATTAAAAATGGGTGTATTACCAAACCAAATCAGTATTTCATCCTTGGACACCTATAAAAACCATGAACTCCATAGCTATAGGCGGGATGGCAGGGTTGTAGGATCAAATTGGAGTTGGATTATGCTTTGATGCCATCGCAGGTAGCTTGAAACAGGGAACTCTTCACAAGCCCTTAACGAAACAAAGGGGAAATTATGCCACATTGTCTCACAGTTCTTATCCTCGCATCACTTATCATGCCCCGTGCTTACGCTGGGCCCGTCGGGCGAGACTTAGACGCGAACCTCGCAAGTATTAATTCTAGTGGGGATATCCTCTTAGCTGGTAACAAAAAAATTCTGCTCTCACTAGACCAAGGCCTATCATTTGTGCCGTTCACAGGTTTCATGCCGGAAAGCGAGGAATTCACTGGCGGCATAAGCGAGAGATCACTTAAAGGTGAGATTCAAGCTGTAATTTGCGCGGGGAACAAAGCATTTTATATCGCAGGTACCCTAGAAAATTTAAAGACAAAAGAACAGGTAGTACTTTCCTCACGCGAGCATTTGATATGCAGTATGGCAGCAAGTGGCCAAGTCACCATGTATGCTAGGGAATCTTCGACACTATTTTCAAATCTGGCGTCTATCCCCCTGAACATAAAAGGGCGCTCTGCCATTTTAAGGTCATCAAACAAATGGATAAGCCTCTTGACAGAGGATGGAACAGTCGAGTTAAGAAATGCAGACCTCTCAGATCCACACTCCATTAAACTGCCATTTACGGCCGATGTATCGACTAATATGGCAGTCTCAGAGGAAATGCTCGTCGTTACATCAAGCATGGGAAGTTATTATACTGCACTTGATGACGTTCCAAACATTCAGTTTAAAAGACTCAATATTGCACCATGCACTGACCAGCAGCGGTGCGATGTTACCATATCAAAAGATGGGAGAATTAGCCTATTTGGATATTGGGGGACATGGTTAGGAACAGCCCCCCTTCTCCAACGATTTAAAACGACGTTTCTATCTGGAAAACAGGGTTTCCCAAGTTTTAGACTGGGCGGCGATTTAGGGCAATTTGTCATGCTTGATGGCAATGAGGGTGATTTTGGGGACCTCAAAGATCTCGACAAAGTTAAGTATGTTTTCTCAGTCGAAAAAAAGCTGCCATCGGATGAACATAGTACCAGACTTAGCCATCATGACCTCATATTAAGAGCACCACGATGGGCGGAAGATATAAAGCGAGATGAGGCCTTTTTATACGCGCAAGATGCAAATATTGTCCCAAAGCCTGTCGTTATTGCTGCCATTGATACGGGGGCAGACCTTTCCCACCCTTTCCTTAAATTTCATGATGCTTTGCACTATGACTTTATCAGGGAAACGTCTATTCCAATTGATGAGTTTGGACATGGTACTCATGTCGCAGGCCTCTTAGCGGGAAAGACAGATGATAGCCCATTCGCAGTGGCAAAAAATGCTAAACTTCTCGTTTTTCGCGCCCTCGATCGCTACGGCAAATCAAATAGCATTGATTTAGCACGCGCGATCCATCAAGCCGTTGATGCCAAAGTCGATATCATAAACTGTTCCTGGGGAGGTGGAAACCAAACTCTCGCCGTGAAAAATGCCGTTCAAAGAGCACTCAATGCAGGTATTATGATCTTCGCATCGGCCGGCAATGACAATCTCAATACCGACACTTACCCTCAAGTGCCTGGGATCATTCCTGGTGTTTTGACGGTTGGAGCACTTGGGACAAACGATGAGAAAGCATCCTTTAGCAATTACGGTAAAAATAGTGTTTTTCTGTTTGCCCCAGGGGAGAAGATCCTTAGTACCGTACGTGTAAAAAACACTCACGAGCCGTTAGGAGAAATGTCTGGAACCTCTATGGCTTCCCCCATCGCAGCAAGTAGTGCTGGATGGCTTCTCGGGCTTGCCAAAACCATCTTCCCTCATGAAAGCAAATACCTACGTGCTGCGCGCGTAAGGCGAGCCCTATGCCAAGGCGCACCCCCGAGACTCAAAGATCTGTCGCGCTGCGGTAGCCTCAACATCCAGGAAGCGACCAAAGCTTTACTTCAAAGTCAGTTTATGGAGTAGAGCATGGACTCCTAAAACATAGGAGTATCCACCAAATCCAGCAATGGACCCAACCGCCACGGGAGCTAGGTAGCTGCGATGGCGAAACTCCTCTCTTTGAGCGAGGTTCGATAGATGAACCTCCACACAAGGCAAACTTAACCCGGCAATACGATCTGCTAATGCAAGGGACGAGTGTGTCCAAGCTCCAGGATTTAAAACGGCTCCATCCCAGCCATTATTTAAAATTTGAAGATATTCACTTTCCGAGTTTGTTTGAAAAAAACTCAGGTCACATTTGTTTGAAAATTCTTGGCGGACAAGGTCTTCAATATCTTTTAAAGTCTGATGACCGTAGATTGAGGGCTCCCGCGTCCCTAACAAATCTAAATTGACTCCACTTGCAACTAATATCTTTGGCTTCTTTTTTCCCATCTTAGGATTCCATTTTAGCTAACAGTGATTCATAAAATTTGGCCTGACGATCAATGATTTCGATCGCTTCAAGTCTGTCAACTAAGGCCGGATCGATCGATAAATCTTGATCTTTTTGCTCCCTCTCAAGCTTTGTAAGTTCGCCGACTTTTCGCCTTAAATGTTCTTGATTCGGTGCGACCCGGAGAAGGCGGCGATAAACTTCGAGGGCTTTGCCAAAATGCCCCTGTCGTTCGTAGAGCTCAGCCATGGTTACCGTATCGAGCTCAATACTTGCGTCTGCCCGCCCTCTCCTAGCATCACTCGATGGTGCAACATCACTCGGCTGGAATATCTCAGATAACGGCACCACATGAAACCCCCGCAGGAGCGCTTCCTTTTCGTCATCGATATGGAAATATACCCCCGTAGCACTTTGACGAGCATCCCTTTTTAGCGTGGGTTTAGGCGGTAAAATATGAGGATTCTCGTCATTCGCCTTGACCTCAAGACTAAGATTGATGCCACGATCCGAAAACTCTCGCATGAGAGCCTTTCGTGCCGCTTCACTGCCACTTACCCGAATGAGGTCAAGCAACCCTCTTGTCTCTTGGTCAAGTGAGGATTCTAACTTTAGAGATTCGGTCGCCTTTTCAACAGCCGCTGAATCTTGCCTTAAAAGTGCTAACTTAAGGCGAATTTTATGGCTTAATGCATTTGATCTGGCTTCAAGCGGTGCTTCTTCAAGTGATTGCCAAGAGGCATCAATCAAGCCCCGAGCTAAAAGGTCGCGGGCAAGTGCTACCCGTGCAACAACATAATTAGGATGCCGAGAAACCCCTTCGCTTAGTAGCTCAAGGGCCTCATCATATAGCTTATGCGCCTTTAGTACATCCGACAGGGCAAGAAATCCTAGCCCTTCAGGATCTAGCTCAAACTTTGCAAATACCTGACGCTCTAACTTAGTTAATGGTAGCTTTTCGAACTGACTGACCCAATGACGCCCCATAGCCCCTCCATCCAATCATCCTTTTATCGTATCAGAGTCTTAAGGCGCACTTCCACTCGGTTTAATGCTACTGCCGCGCATCACCCAAACTAAATTCAATAACAGATTTTGGCATAACTCCATGCACGCTAATCCCCGCAGTAATCTTATTATCACCCCCTGGAAGGCACATGGCTTTAACTTCGTATGTCATCACTCCACAAGCATCTGAACACCATTCAGATGAAGGGGTAACTACCCCTCCAAACTTTCCAGGAGTCACGGTCTTAGTGTTAGGGTCATATCCCTCTGCGCTAGCAGCAAGATTTAAAATCCCGAATACTTGAGGCTCAAACCCTATGCCGGCAACCGGTCTTTTCTCGAGTAGGGGGGTAGCAAGCAGACCACCTGCTGCCGCTGCTTCTGCCCCTCCCTCTGCTCCACCAGCAACAGACGCGGCGAATCCAGGAACTTTTTCGTAAACTCGGTAACGAGCTTGAAGCGCGGGTTCAACGGCAGTTGGTTGCGCATTCTCCGTTAAACAGGAAATGCTCACCCCAGCTGTGCTCTCACTCAATAAAGATTCCACAACAAATTCAGCTCCGCCAACTTTTGGCTTACCGCAGCTGAGGGCACAGGAACCCCGCTCCGTTGATTCCGGATCGGCACTACAAGCTGCCAACAAAAATACCATTAAAATTTTAGAAGGACTGTGCATTGTTTCCTCCAGCGTTCTGATTTTGAGTGTTCCCTTGGGTCTGAGTATTTGAATTTTGTTGGTTTACGTTGCCAGAATTGTTTTGCAGCCCTACATTATTAGCACCACCATTATTTGCGGCGTTGGCATTACCAGTGTTACTCTGCAATCCTCCATTACTTACAGCAGACGCATTTGTGTTTTGACTTTGGTTATTACCAAAAGCGTTATTACCCTGGTTATCTTGGGCCTGGTTACTCCCACCATTAGCGCCTAAGCCAAAATTATCACCGCCACCGGAAAAAGCTGCGGCATTCGCAGAAACACCCACATCACTACTTGCATCACCAGAAAAGCTTGAAGATTTCGAGTTTGAAAGAATCGTCGGGGTCACCATGACCATAAGCTCACGTTTTTGTTCATTTGAATTATTTGAACGAAAGAGCGCGCCAATAATGGGCAGTGACGATAGAAAGGGGACACCCGTTTTCTTGATGTCGTGCGTAGTATTATAAATACCTCCTATAACCGCAGTTTCACCGCTTCGCCTTAAAAGGCTAGTTGTCAATTTACGATTATTTTTTGCAGCTACAGCGGCATCAGTGGTAGCTGGTCCGGGGGTATCGCTTTCAATCGTCATGGCCATTTGCACGGCGCCATCTGCAGTAATATGGGGTTTTACCTGCATGGTTAAATTATAAGTGACTTCATCAAGGTTGTTTTGTCCTGCTTGCCCCCCTGCCTGAGCATTGCCGTTAGCTACGACCGGCCTAAAAAAGTCACTTCGACCAGCAATAATCTCCGCATCTTGATTGTCTTCAACTATCAAATTACTGGATTGAAGAACCTCACTCGTACCACGGGACTCTTCCATGGAAAGAGCCGCATCAAGCGCCATGGAATTATTGATACTGCCAAACCTAAAATTAAAGTTGCCAGTTCTTGCTGCTTGTCCTCCCGCATCAATGGTATAGCGTGACAACATATAGTTTGGATAAACCAGGTTACCAAACCCCAAGCCTCGTCCCTGATCGAAATTAAAGGGGGTTCCCCAAGAAATCCCGAAGGCATCACTAAATGTTTTTAAAACTTCCACAATGCGCGATGCAATCTTCACTTGCGGGGTTTCCAAGTCCACACGGTCTAATAAAGCTTTAACCGTCGACAAATCAGATGGAGGCGCATTGACGATGACAGAATTGGTGCGCACATCGGTCTGAACAGAGATCCTCTTGTCTTCTCTTTGCGCCCCGCCAAGCATATCTGTTAACATTTTTGCTGCATCAGGAGCTTTAGCGTAACTTAACCGATGCACTAAAATCTTGGTTGGTAAAAGCTTAAGCTCAGCTTTCCGTCGTCTTTCCTCCGCCTCTTTATCCGTCGCTAATTTTTCTAACGAGTCAATCCGCACTAAATTAGGACCAAGTGGTACCATACCTAAAGCATTTGATTCTAATACCGCTTTTAACGCATCGTTAAATGGCACACCATTTAAGCTTAAATAAACCTTTTTTGCTCCTAAGTCAGGGGCAATAACAAAATTAACCCTGCTTTCCTCGCTCAAGACGCGGATGACTTCCGTTAAGGGGGCCCCTCTAAAATCAAGCTTCATGGGCCTACCGCCTTCACTTGTTTGCGGGGTAGCAGCTTCATTCGCTACCCCTTCGACCTCAGAAGCAGTTAAGTCGGGAGCGGGAGCTGACTCAATGGGGGGTGTTGCCCCATTGAGAGCTGCATTTTGCACAGGCACCTCAAGACCCGGATTGCTATTGGTTAAACCCTGGCCACTCGACAGGTCTGTTGTGTTATTCCTTGAACCCTGGCCACTCGACAGACCTGAGTTGTTAGTACCAACAGGTAACGTATTACCCGTATTCACGGCATTTGACGCAGCATTATTTCCTAAAAAGTTACCACCGCTATTATTTTGGGTGACTGCCCCCTGATTCCCGAAAGAGTTTCCACCCTGACTGTTTGTATCATCGGCCCCATTAAGTGCTGCCTCAACTTCCGTATTATTTTCTAGCCCTGCATTTTCCTGAGTCCCCTGGTTTACAGCTTGGTTTAGCCCTTGCTGTGAATTCACTTGCTCACTAGCTACTTCTTCCTCAAGAGGATCTTCACCGGTATCCTGACCAACCGCAAACCATGACTCTGATTTAAAAACAAGCCTTGTTTTTAAAGTAGTTTTTAACCGCACATCAAACTTATCAATTTCATTTGATGAATTTCCGCCCTTCCCATTATCAAAATTTTCAAAGTCAGAGTCATTGATATCTTCAAATTGGTTAGGACTCGAATTTTCTGAATTAGCTTCGATGCCAGCATTCTGCTGAAGTGACATTTCATTCGCGCTTGTCGAGCCCGCTCCAGCCCCCCCTGATGACTCTTCGACTGGTACGGCTTGGTTTGCACTAAAGCTAAAATCATCCATACCGTCTTCACCTGAACCATTGAGGCTTGGGTTCCCTTGAGCTTGGTTCACAGGAAAAGGGTTTGCTTCTTGTCCTGGGTTTAAAGGGACAGCATCATTGATTGGTGGGTTATTTGCATTATTAAGTGGTTGAGCGTTATTGGCTGGCAAGGACGCATTATTAATAGCTGGAACCTCTTGGACGGGCAACTCTTCACCACCGTTGGCGGGTGCATCGCGAAACGCGTCTTTGCCCGGATCGGGCTGATAGGCCTTGGCAAGACGAATGCTCGCGGGATCGTCACTCTGTGGATCAATCTCAGGCAAAATATTGGTTGTACTTGAAACTTCAGCTTTGGCAATAGGCGTTTGGCCCACACCGCTTGCACCAAAATAGTGGTCTGGAATTTGGAACGTCAACAGCACGTTACCGTATTTTGCATAAAGACGAGGCTTCGTTGCATCACGCAAAGTCAAAATAACATCTACAAATTCTTCTGCGTCATTAGGTCTAAGTCGCACATAAGCTACTGGGGAGCGGAACTCACTTGCATCAATATCACGGCGTAGCTTATGACGCATTTTAGTATTATAAAACCTGACAATAAGCTCGGGCTGGTTGGCTTTATTCGACTCTTGGAAAACGTTATACTTTGGTCCCCCACGTGTGACCATTTCAATTCTTACAGTGCCGTTTTTTTCTAAATAGTCATACCCAACCCACGAAAGCTCGGACATCACGGGTAGTAAGTCCGAGCCTTTGAGTACGGCCAGTGGGCCCTCGGTCGCTGGACTCGTAGCAGGCGGGGGGGCGTTCTCTTCTACTGGCTGAGCTGTGTTTGTTGCTTCAAGTGGGGGAACTTCTGGAGCAGGCTCAGCATTAAGTGGGGGTTCCTCCGCTGGCAGTTCAGAATTCGAAGCTAGCATAGGGTTTCCCGCCTGGCTATTTGCTAACGCATTATTCCCACTTTCATTTTCAACTAAAGCATTACTGTTCATGCCGTTTGACTGATTAGCGAGGGGAGGTTCCTCATTTCCTTCATTGAAATTCTGTCCGTTAGCAACATTCTCAGCGTTACTTTGTGCATTATTTGTCTTACTTTGGTTTTGCTTATTCGTTTGGCTACCAATATTATTCCAATTATTGTTGTAACCCGACGCTTGGTTTTTCTTTGCCGTATTATTTCCCTGCTCAGCAGCTAAATCCACGTCTGAAACCTTATCCTCAGCACCGTCACTAGCACACCCTGTTGCAAGTGATAAAACTCCAAGGGCTGCCACTAGTTTTGGATTAATCATGCCTTTCATAAGGTCGTCCTCCTCACTTAATCCTACGGTTTCTTTTCAACTACTGGAGCGGCACCATTGTTAGCAGGAGGATTTGCTGGGGGACCTCCTGCTGCTGGTTTATCTTGATCTAATGCACCCCCGACTTCAGCTTTCGGCTGCTCAAGCTCACCTCCGGCTACTGGCTGCGCTTCAGGCTGGGGTAATCCATGTCCAGCCTTTGCCGGCGGATCTTCAAACTTAAGCTCATCACCTGGCTCGTCTTTAACTACGACCTCAACATCCTTCTGTCCTGGATTAAACTTAATTTTACCGTTGACTTCTAAGCCGCTTGACCATCTTCCCATATACATCTGCTGGTCTTCATACTGCCTAGTGCCGTCGAGTGCTAAACTAAATTCCCGCACGGTGAGGTAATCATTCGCAATAGCGATAATTTTTCCACCGCGTTTTCCGATAGGATCCCCCACACGAACTATAATACCGAGTCCACCATCACCTCCCCCCTGAGGAGTCATGATCATGCCCTTACGTTCACCGCTCGATAACTGCCAAACACCTATGAGAGTTAATTCAGGGATATCAAACCGCTGTAAAGGACTAACAATCGGAATTTCGATGCCGCTTGCTTGGATGACTTCCGCCCTTTTTTGCGGAGATAGGGTTAAAGGTGGAATAAAGGGATCAGACTTGCCAAACTGAGCAAAATGGAAGTCAGCGGTGGGCTCGACCACATCTTCCACCCGCAGGCCTTTGGTCACTTCCTTTGCAATATCCTCCTCACTACTTTCGGGAATTTCTCCTGCAGGTTCAGTGACCTCCCCTTCACCTTGCGCCAAAACTGTGCGGGTCGTTATAAGAAAAGCAATGGCAACTTTTTTCATCACATCACCACCTTTCTACCACGATCCTCTAGCCCTGCTTCCTTCTGCCCTTCATCATTGGGCTTCTTCACCTTGCCATCGGATTCTGAAGGTGAATTTGGATCTTCAGGCGACGCTAACTGGTCTTTCGGTCCAACTCCTCGATACACAACCACATCAAATTTAGCATTCACTTTCACATTCTGACGGGCTGTCTTGGCTTGCTCATACGTGATAACGGTTCCAGGGTCTACCGCCTCTTGTTTTTCTTTGCCTTCCAGCCTGACTAACTCGAGCTGGCGAATAAAAATACTTCCCTCTAAATGAACCATTATATCCAAAAATGATGCGATCTGATTAAAGCTTCCCTCAACTTCGGTTTGTATTGGAAGTTCGACGAACGGATATACTTCTTGCCGCACCCGTTCGTCACCCGGTTTAAAGTTTTTAAATTTAACCCCCGTTTGTTTCGCTACTTTTGCCGCATCTCGCAAGATCTCTTCAATGCGGTATGAGTCTGGGAGTTTGGATTTTGCTTTGATGAGCTGCTCTTCAGTAAAAATTAACTCCGCTTCCAGTTTTGGGATCTCTTCCTTTTTTTTACGAGCCGCTTCAAAACCAATTCGTGCTGCTTCTTCTTGACTTTCTGCTTCAACCAAAGCTTCCTCAAGAACTTGCCCTTCATCGACATACACATAGATGCCTGGCAGTACTCCAAACGTGACTGCAATTAAAATTCTGGCCCACATGGGCAGAACCTTATACCTGTCTTTTAAATCATCAATTTCCATGGAGTTTTTCCGAACCTTAAAAAATAGAGAGAGATATCAGATTTCTAGAGCTTTTGAGGATGCTTTATCGACTTGCTAAGTTTCAACTTATGACTTTTTACTGTTGATACTGTGTCTTTCGGCTTAAGGAATTCTTGCGGTGCTCGTTCCTTTATTTTGCCTATTAGTGTGAACTCTGGCATATCAGAAAGCTCCGGAAAACTCACAGGAGGCCGTCCTGGTATCGCCGCATTTTGCAGGACTAAATCATCAAAATAAACCTGTGTTCTCAGGTCGGAGTTTTCTGCTTCTTGGGATGATGTCGCACGTACCGCCGTGATAAACTCTGCTGTTAAAAGGTTGTCAAAGGATTGTCCTGTAATAATGAAATCATCCCAGCTTTGATTGACGTCCCCTCCTCCAGCCCCCCCATCGTTTTGAGGTGTGGGTGCCTCGCGGGAAACACCAATTTTGATATCTGAAAACCAAACACCGTCAGGTTTTAAACTTTGTAGGTGTTCTAATACTACGACTGGCTTATATTTTGAAACTTTAGAGACCGTAATCGATTTTAGTGCAGATAATTTACCATTAAGCTCCTGAATATCTTTGTCTAGTGTTTTAAAGCGTTGCAGTTCTGGTTGAAGTTTTTGCGTGTTTGACTTCAAGCTTTCTGTTTGCTCATAAGCGACATCAATTTTATCTTGAATACTTGAAAGATAGTAATGGGCACCAAAAAAGCTGAGAAGCATAATGGCAGCAGCACAGGCGAGGTCAGGTACATACCAGTACTCGCTTTCTAATTCATCTAATGGGCAGAGATTAATTCGAATCATATTAGGTTCGATCCCCCATAGATCTCATCGCGAGCCCAACGGCAATGCCGTAAAGATGGCCCTGCATGAGGATAAAGTCAGTTTTAAAGCGTTTTGGGTCGACTTCCACTTTTTGAAATGGGTTAATCACTTGCACAGGAATTTGTAACGTTGCTGCTAAGGAAGCATCAAAACCTAAAATTCGTGCCCCACCACCAGTAAGAAACACAGAAGTTAAAGGATTTGAGGATGCAAGATCCTGTGACTGGAAGAAGGTATCGATAGCTAACTGAATATCATTGACTAGTTGATCATTTAGCTCCGCAATTACTTTTTGTACATCCTCAGGGACGCCTCCATCACCATAGGAGGCAGCTACTTTTAGGGCTTCTGCATTCGCTCGATCAACACTCATAGCTTCCATAATGCGCCTGGTATATTCTTCACCTCCAATGGCTACTTCCCTCGAAAAGATAAATTCACCATTATTTAAAATTGAAACCTGGGAAAATGAAGCGCCGATATTGACTAATGCGACGAGTCCCCCAATCTTGCCATAATTAAACTCAAACATGTTTGTCGCCGAAAAGACGCTGCACTCTACCACACCTGTACGCAATCCAACCTGGCGCATCAGCCCGAGATAGGGCTCAAGCATGTCACGTTTCGCACCTGCAATTACGACGGCTCTTGTTCCTTCTGGTGCTGGCTGCGATTCAAGATAGAACGAGTCGTAATAGATTTCGTTCATATCAACTTGGAATTGTTGCTCGGCTTCGTAAAAAATTTGTTCATCGGCTTGGTTATTTGCTGG
>JACCDO010546679.1_pt1 | contig 16528 bp, 15 predicted proteins | sample 7446101 | NCBI WGS metagenome assembly JACCDO01 (sample SAMN15323440, study PRJNA562643) | freshwater metagenome | isolation source: river surface water | place: USA:Blue River Watershed | collected 2017-08-16 | reverse complement strand
TTTGGCCACGTGAAATTGAAATGGCATTTGCAGACCCACGATTGGCCGTTTCACAGGGGGACAAAGACCGTGTTGCAGCGTACAAAGCGCGCTTTAATGGCTGGCATAAAAATGGTGCTATTGGTGGTAGACAAACACATCGCCGCCACAAGGCACAACGTCGTCGCAAGGCGCAAACTCGTCGTCGCAAATAGAAGAATATGACATATTCTAATATTTGACATTACCGCGACTGATACACCGCTAAATTCGCCCCTGGTCCATTCAAACTACTATTGTCAGTTGGGCCATTTGTCAGTTCTGTGATTTCCAACACAAAGTCGTAATTGCAATCTGGATTGTCAATGGCCTCACCGTTTGCATCCACCAATTCGCACGTAATGCGCTCGTACTTGCCCAGCACCGGCTGGAATTGTTTGGGCATCTGAACCGCCGCACGACAAAAACTGCCAAAGTTGTTCAACAAAATCTTGGAAAAGTATTTGGCATCCTGACCACGAGATTCCTGTGTCTCTGAAAAGTTTTCTTTGGACGACACACCCATCATATTTGTATTGTATTCTGGACTGAGTCGTAAGTATACATAATCCTGTGTAATACGAATAAATGTGTCGGATGTTACAGTAGTACGTGGTGGCCACGTGTCCGCTTTATTGAATCCCAAATTATAGCCCAAACCCCATTCGTCAAAACGCGATTTGTAAGGTTCAACCAACTTGGATTTGAACAATAACTGAAACGGTAGCGGGTCTGTTAATCGGTTGCGATTCAAAATACTGGATGGTAAAATGTCACCGTATCGGAACCCTACGTATTCATTTAATTGTCCTGTGGCAGTAGATAAGATATTTGTATATAACACGTATGCACCACGAATGGTGGAAAAGTAATCAACATACTGTGTGAGTGCACTACAGTATCCATTGAACGTAAACGGAACGCCCACATATCCAATGCGTTTTCCAAAGATTGTGCTGGCCACAAATCGTCGGTCAAACGTCACAAGAGCATCTGCATAATTATGAGAGAAGAAATTGCCCACCGCAGGATTATAACGAATTGCATTGTTTGTACTGATAAGCGTGTTATAAGCCACAGTATCACATACAAATGCTGACCCAGATACATCACTAATCGGCTGATATCCACTTAGACTACTGATTTCCAAACATATGTCCAGCAATCGCGGTTTACCAAAATCCGTATAGTTTTTGCCAATAAACCGCAACCCAGTATTGAAGGATGGAATAGGGTCGTAGGCACGCACATGGACCGCATATTCGGCTAGCGAACTGCGCACAGGCACATCGTGAATATACGATAAGAAGTTATAACCACTTTGGTCATCTGCTGCATTGTAGTTGTAGTTCTTTTCCTGGCCCCATGCCCAGGTTGTTGTGTTAGTACTAATATCGCGATAATCAATGCCGATTGTGGAATTGGCATAGAAAAACAACATTGTGTCTTGATATTCGCCGCTGATACCAGCATAACCACCAAAGGCTGCCAAATCGGTTGCTGGATTGTACTGAATATCCAGTGTTTCAAATGACAACTTTGTGTTAAAATAATATGGTTGGAAAGTTGGTTGTTCACCCACCGCCAATTGAATAGTGCTAGATTGCATTGTCCAGGCGTAAATACCCATTGGGCCATCATATGGTGCTGCACCAATCAAACCCGTGCTGGGCAATGCAGGTTTGCGTGTGTAGGATAAACCATAGAAACTGCCCATTTTCCATGCTGCCGACGCCGCATCGTAATAAAACGGCACAGCAGTATAACTGTTTGGAATGTCGGACATAAAACTGGAGATTGAACTATAAGGGAAGTTCACTGCATTTCCAACAGATGGTGCAATGCCATAGGAACGTGGTAAGTATGAGTAGTTTTTAATTTCTGCGGCTGTTAAAAAGTATTGACTATAGTTGGAATCACCGGCACTGTATGTAGGTGCAAAATCGGGCACATTGACCGTTGAACGCCACGCCGAGCCGCTTAAATCCCACAATGTTTTCACGGTGGAATCATACACGTATTTGTAGTATGTGCCCCAATCCGGTTCACGTGTACGTGATGTACCTAACTGATTTTGGAAGTTTGTAATTTGAGATACGCGTTCTAGCGTCATTGTTGTCAGCGCACTGCTTAGTGAAATTGTAGATGCACCACTAATATCGCCAGAGTGGAAAATACCCAATTTCAGATTGCGACGATTCGGCGCATACCAATCATCCCACTCATTGAATCCACTATCTGCTAAATTTGTTTTTGTAGCCTGATTGCGGTAAAACGCGTTTGTATATTCTTGTCCAGCAATGGTTGATGGATTGTAGGAACGAATAAACCCCGCAGCATTTGAATCCGCACTTGGTTGTGTATATGCAAACTTCATGAGCATTGAATCTAATTTAACAATATCAGATGGAGGTAGGAAGAAACTGATTCCACAGAATCCTGAAATATCCAGGGCCGCGCTACTGGTGGACATATCTGTTGCAAGGGGCGCAGCATTATTAATGCATGGCAAAAACACTGAGGATGTGGATATGGCTGTCATAATTCCACCGCCCGCCGCAGGAGTCAAAAATGTTTCCTTGATTCCTAGTGTATTTGATGGGTCATACCAATTTGTTAACGTAAATTCATTAGTCAAACTAGATTGTAATGGTTTTGGCGTAATTGTACGGTCCAAATAAACATTTGTGCTAGTATTATAAGTATCACGAATCAAGTTTCCAGAATTAGAGCCAAAATACAGTGACCATTGTGTAGGTGATGAAATGTTGGGAGGGGGTGGCCCACTGCCGGCTGTCTGTAAATCAAACTGGTATCGCAAACCCGTAAATGTACCGGTCAAGTAATCGGTCACATTGTTAGGGTCATAGTATACATTGCCTACCGCCTGCACAATATAATCCAACAAATTATTACTAACGCCTGATATATCATAGCCAAGTTGTGTAATGCCTTTGTCATAAATAGATGTTGTTGGATCTTTGAACACTGCACTGGCCGGCGTAAATTGATCCGCAATGGGAGGCAGTCCACTGAATGGCATATCTAATTTATCATTTTGGGTTGCCAACGTATATGTGCCATACACATCTGTGAGCAAACAAAAGACACGCAATGGTATTGCACTAGGAATGCTTGTGCCACTTTCAATAGTCACATGAAAATAGGTTTGTTGGTCATTATTAACATCCACCACCATAACCGCGGAACTTATGTCTGTGCCATAGACAACCCGTTTGAAATAATGGCGCGGATTTTCGTTGCCAAGAGACCCAGTCAAGTCATCAGCAACATCGGCCATAAATCCTGCACGGTCCTTGTACCATGAAATCACAATTGGCACAGGAAAATTGGTACCGTCCTGTGTTTCCACATAAAAACTAACATTGAAATGCGCTCGCGGTTCCACCAAATATCGGTCCGCATTCATTTGGAAAAATGCATACGGTCTGTAACTTGTAATGGATATGTCACCCTTGGGCGGTTTTTGTTTGAAATTAGGCATATACGATTGTACCCGTGAACCTGCCAAAATTTGTGGCGTTGTATACTCCAACCAAATATCAAGCGCGCGCATATAATCCGGTGTATAAAACATATTTTGGCTAATGTCATATAAGTTGAAATTTGCATTTCCACTAATGTCAGTGCGTAAATATACGTTTGGAAACATGCGTGTATCAAACAATAACGGTGTTTGTGCCAATGTGCTGCCAAAATTATAGACTTCATCGGTGCCAGGCGAACGTTCATTTAAGTATCGCGGTAATGTTAATAAACTAATATTTTGCCGGCACCGACTACGAAATGCTGTACGAATATAATGTGTGGGTAATAGGGAAAATGATATGTCCGTATATCCAAATTGTGATTCACCTGCATTGCTAAATTCCAACAGTCCGCCCACAAATTGTGGCACCACAAGGTTAGACACAAAGTTTGCAGCTGCAGGGTCAGATTTTGGAATCAATATGTTTGGCCAATAATTCGGTTCCTGTGGTGCAGGCGCATTACTACTAATAGTGCTTTGCGATACTTCTGGTGTCAACGATAAATTCCAACCATAACGGTTCAGTGTATTATAAATGTTGATTTCATTGTTGCTGTCACTATAAAATTCTGCGCTGTATGTACCAAAACTTACACCAAAATTGGACGAGAAACGCGACTGTATGTAATTGTAGAATTCAATAAGCGCGCCATTGGAATTATTAATGGAGTTGTACTTATTTTGAAAATCTGCCACATTTGAAAACCCATTTGCCAATACAAGTTGTGTCAAAAATTGGTTATATTTTGTATTTAAATCGTTTGTAATACTGTCATTCAAACTCGGTGCAGTAATGACAAGACGACCCTGTTTTGCATTATATGTGCACGTATACTTATTGACTAAAAAGCGATTAAATGTATTTTCAAAACGGTAGTTATTAAAGATACCCTGATTGCCGGCATCGGTCACAATAGCTGTCACATACGGGTCATCCAAGCCCTGAAATGCAAACACAAGATAATCGTACCAAGACGAAAAGCCAGGCGGTGGATCAGTCTGTATGGTATTAAAGGGTGGAGGTGACGGCTGTGCTATAATCATTTCTTTGATTATAGGGTAATAGTAGGCAACCAGACAATCATTATAGGAATACGAAACAGTACCCACATTTTGTACGGTTTGAAAATATCGGTTTATGATTGTTTGAATTGTTTGGTTTCGGTCATATGTTTGCGTCAAACTATTGTACACAACCGTTCCAGGCGTATTAAATAATGGTGAAAAGTCACCGGTGCCTTGAAACAGAGATATAAAATTGCCAAGTGTGATGTCGGCAAACAATGGTGTGCTGTTCATAGCATTATTTAACTCGGCCACCAAATCGTCGGCTGTATAGGTACCATTACGAATTGTAATTTTAATAGAATTGCTGATGTCTGTGCCAGTCGCAGGGTCAAAGACAACGCGACCATTTTCATATACATACATAGTTGTATTTCCTTTTGATGTTGAAAAGTTGAAAAAGGAGTTCAACAAATTCAACTGAGAAATGTTGATAGTTTTGACATTTTTGAATACGCGTGGAAGACGCATTGTGAAAAATGTAGGCTGTGGAAACACGCGTGTATCGCGGTCGCGTGAATTGATCATAAACAACGTAGTATTTTTGGATTCGCCGGATTCGAATTTTGTACCCACATTTTTTAATGTATTGTCCACAACAACGGCGGCAGGCGCGGGCCCACCGGTTTCTACGGGCGGTTTTTTGCCGGGAACATTTAACAATGATTCTTCACTAGTGTATCCATCATCTGTGTCAGTTATTGATGATGACCGTGAGGATGATGTGACGGATGAACTGTCACTATCATATGCTGCATACCCTGTTGTCCTGTTCATCTGTCCTTACAGTTTCAATACGTTTTAGATTGCCGTCGGCACCCAGTGAACTTGTCTAAAACCTAAACGCCCTGTAGAGATTAAACACACATGGCGTTTCTCACAACAAACCCGAGTCCATATTTAATCAATGTGCCTGAATTTCAAAATGTAATAACAAATGCCACCGGTGCATCTGCATCTCTTACAACATCTGTTAGCGATTTGTTGACGTATTTGGATACGGCCACTGGCGCATTATCAATTGCAACAATTGGTAGTAGTTCCAATGGAGCGGCGGTTACCGTGTCCAGTGACTTAAATATGTCCAATGCAACAATACAATTCAATAGCGCAACAACACTCACAAGCAATTCTGTAAGTGGCGACCCCTATTTGGCACTACAAGTGCAAGGGGTAGAAGGTGCACGTTTAACACCCGCAGGATTAGGTGTAGGTGTTACAGCACCCATAACACGCGTAGATTTGGATGGTGGACTTCTTGTGCGAAATGGAAATATTACAATCAGTACAATGGGGGCTGCTGTGACACCACTTATTGGCAACCTGGTCGCTGATGGTGATTTGTATGCAAACGGTGTGTTTTATCCTTCGGACCCGACACTAAAAACAGATGTGCGACTGTATGATGCCAAGGATTTGCCGACCGCTGTTGAATTTCGTTGGAAATCCAACGGGCAGCGAGACATTGGTGTGCTTGCAACCGATATGGAACGCATTGAGCCTGCATGTGTGAATCGCGGGCCGAATGGCACAATGAGTGTGGATTATGCCAAGTTAGTAGTTGTATGTTTATCAGAATTGCGTCAATTGCGTGCACAAGTCAGTGTAATGCGTGAGGAAATACAATCGTTGCGGGCGCGCTTATAATCAGATACGGAATTTATATAAATATTGTAGCAAACAATGGACCTGGAAAAAGCGCAGGGTCTGTTGGGAGAAAACTCCCGATATTTTGTGGAAGTCTATAAACTGTATGAATTTCGGGAAAACCAACTTTTGAAGGATTATTTAGATTTTGTAATTCATGAGCCCATTGAATGGATTCGTGGATTTCCTTCCAAGTTGCGCGCCAAGGGGTCTTTTGCCAAACCCAAGGCAGCCCTTATCAAGTTATTGAAACGCCCTGAAGTCGTAGCAGAATTAGGTGCTGCATATGTAAAACAGGCACATGACACTGTATGGAATACGTTTAAAAAGCATGGCCATGAAATCTTGCAAGCGCGTATTCAAAAATATGGTGTATCGGTGGACGATGAATCACAAGCGCCTGAAACACCGCATATGTTTATCCAGGAGGAATCGGTGCGCGGCGATGATGTGGAATCTGTACATTCTGTGAAACTACTGCGTGCCCCACAAACAACACCAGTGAACACAGTAGTATCACGACTGTCCGCAGAGGCTAAATTAAGTATTGTAGAAAAGGCACTGCGTCAATTGACTGCCGGCTATGCTCCAGAGGTTCAGTCGGTTATTCAGACTCTTCTTGACGCCGTGATTTCGGCTTAGACTTGGAACGCTTTTGTTTGCGCGTTTTCTTCGTTGGTGTTATGTACGCTGCACAGAGTTTTGGGCATAATACCTTTTTTGGCCACTTATATTGTCGTTGCAATCCGCTTGTATGCAACATAAGTTTTGCCTCTTCGTCTTGTTCTTCCATTGTCATATTGTCAAAATCCAACTTTTCACTAATATAAATGTGCCGAAGTAACGATACACCTGTAGCCCGACCAAAAAAGTCTTCAAACGTTGTCATGACAAAACGACTGTACGTATTATTTTTTACCATCGGTTGCCCGTCCTCTTTCCGAAATAAATAATCACGCGGCCAGCGTTTCAGACTTGTTTCTAAATCACGTACAAGTGCATCTGGAAGGTCTTCTTCCACGGTACGATAGTGTTTACTTGTTTTGTACAGATTCATTACCAAATAACTTGACCCGGCCGACGGCGCACGCAAGACAATATAGTTCTGGTCTTTTACGCGCGGGTCCACATCGCGATAGATACGTATGTTGCCCAAATCTGCCCGTTTGGGGCGCAGATGTACTAATATACTTAGCAGTATATATTGCATACTGTGCCGTTCAGTTGTATGCGGGTTTTGTTTCTTTAGTTCCTTGTATTTTGCCTCAATTTCCTCAAAACTTGTGTATTTTTGGACCTGTTTGTCTTCGGGTTCAGACCGACGAATCTTGGCGTCCTGATGTTTTGCTAAATCATCATGAAGCTTTTTCCAGCGTGCACCGGCATCGGCGTGTTTTGCACGAAGTTCTGTATCCTCGCGAAACAGAACCAAAATCACGGTAAGTATGTTTTTACGTGTTGTAATGCTTGGATACGCTTCTTTAATTGCGGGATAGTGGGTGTCTGGGTCTTCAATCATTGTGTACACAGGAATATCAAACTTGGATTGTAAGGAACGTATGCGACTTAAGTAACTATTACGGGTTTTTTCACTTGGATAGACCCGTTCCAACAAATCGGTAATGCGTGTATCCATCCTTACTTTCGGGGGACATAAAAATTTGAATCCCATTGAAGATTTGCGTTCACAAATAATAATATGTCACGATTTATACGAATGGGCGCCAATTGCCTTGTGAATCTTCAGAATGTCACAAAAATTACACAGAATGCAAATAAAATAAAAATACACTATAATGTATCTAGTGGATTAATATTTCATATTGCTGGAACTGGTGGAGGTGGTTCAAACAAGGAATATGACGAGTTTAGTTACAACTCGGATGTCGATGCAAAAGCAGCACTCAATGAAATTCTAGCGATTGCAAATGCTGACAACAAAAATTGAAAACGCAATTGCGTTTGTACAAAAACAATTGTGTTTTCCTCCAATATGGATAAAGCGCGTGTTTTAGATTTACTTTTCCGAGACAGGTGTCAAGCCGTCTCAACCTACAAAAAAGAGGTAATGGATGAAGTGTATGCAATGCTGGATAAGTACACATTTGTTGTTACATCATCCGGCAATGTATGGACGATTCAGGTTCGCCCTGGCAAAGAGCAAAATTACGAGGCAATTCGTCATTTGATGTTTCCTGCCACACGTGAACGTACAAAAAGCCGATGAAATTTATGGCGCTCCGAAGATGTTTTTTGTAAATGTGCTGTGCAATACAAGATAATATGTTGTCGCACCATCAACGTATGAAATGGTCAAAGGGGATACAAAAACATAAAATGTGCCGTAGTTGTCAGCAGGGCTTCCTGTCAAGATATAATCATCGCTTGAAGGCTGGCTTGTTGAAAAACCACTAGCAGAAAATTGGCCAAGTGTAAAATCAAATGGATCATCACCAATGTTTTTGTTCATTTGGACTTTTGTCACGATTGCTTGCTTGTCAATCTTAAAATCATAGGAACCATATTCGTTGTTCAACCAAGTCAATAAATTGGGTCCAAGACTAGATACAACGCCACGACCGCCAAGTTGACGAACCATATTGAAATTGAAAGGCACTATTGAACCTTCCCCGCTTATCAAATCGTCTTCAACATTATCCTGGATATTGATATCTAAAACACCATTGTTATAAGAAAAAGGAATAGGGACCGGGTATCCACCTGAAACACTACTGTCAACATAACACAATGTTGTTAAATTCACAAATTTTGTATTTACAGCCTGGGAAGATGTTGGAATGCTAATATGACCACGAAAAGCAGAGGACATTTTATATAATGGCATCTGATTTTTGAAAATGGCAAAGCCAGAAATAATTACTTGGCTCGGCGAGCAGCAAGTAATTCTTTTTTGGCTGCTTTGAGTTGAGAGGCAGCACCTTTGCGTGCATCAGAATCACCGGAGGCAACTGCAGCCATGAAGGTTTTGAGAAGGGCTTTATGGGCATTACCCTTTTCTTTGATAAGGGCAACTTTTGCAGACTGGTCCATCTTTTATATATACTGGATACCGAAATTTATGTGGCAGCCGGGCGATGCTCAAACTTCAACGCCGCTTTAAGCACACGGTTCAGGACATTGAGTTGTGTAGGACTTGGAACAGCACGACCAGATTCAATATCACGCATTATATGCTGTGGAAAATTGCATTGCTTATCCAGGTCACTCTGGGACCATTTTTGTTCCACACGCTTTGCAATAATCTGTTGGCGTGTTTCGGAACTCAGGAATCGGGTTGATACAGGCAGGTCTTCACGGTCTGCACGATGCTGCTGCACTTGCGCTGCAGATTGCTGCTTGGGCGCTGTGCCAGCGGCAGGCTTACGACGGCCACGAATGGTTACAGTTTGCCAATCTTGATGATCTTCGGACATTGTTTGATGTGCCAAGATTATCAAAAACAGTGTGTCATTTTTTAAGCACGACGACGTGTCTGGCGGCGACGATTCGTGCGGCGACGATTCGTGCGGCGACGATTCGTGCGCCGGCGACCACCGGCAGGAACCAAACATTTCATCATTGTATAACCATCTTCACCACAATCACCATCTTTTATATCTTTTTTTGTAATGCCCGCACCAAGGTTACAATTACCCTTCATTTTTTTATTTAAATAACTCGCGTGCAATATCTTCATAAAATCCATATATTCTTTAATTTCATACGCCTCATACGAATCTTTAGGCAATGGTGGTCTTGTACGCAAATATGCTTCAAATGCTGTACCTTCAAATGGTACAATTGGTGCGGCAGGCAAACAACTTTTTCTAAATTTAAATCCAAAATCTCGTTTTGGATAATATCCAAGCACTGTCGGCAATGCATTTAATTTAATAAATGACAATCCTAAACTGGCAGCAACATGATCAATATATGCTAGCATTGGCTTTCCACTAGCCTTTGAACATATGATATCAATGTAAAATCCTTTATTAGCCGGCTGGGGCGCGGCTCCATATAATGAATCATCTTCTGTATTATCTATCAATCTACCCATGACAAATCCATGAGATTCAAAAATTCTTTTATTTCTTCTACCATGAAGTGTTTCTTCCCCATATAAGACAAAGAATTTATTATTGTCATATTGTTCTAATACATATCCAGGTCTTACATTGCCGGCACATGCTGTTGCTGCAAGTTCTGAAATATGTTTTTTAAAGAATTTTTCATTAACGGCCTCCTCAATATTGAATCCAATCACTTCAGTAAAAGGTGCATCTATTTGGTACGATTTTATTGTTGGCGGTGCATTTGCATTTAATTTATTTAAAACATAAAAGCGGAAAACCATCTTCTGATATGGTGTTAGACATTTAGCACGGCCTGGGGATTGTACAAATCCACGGACCGACCCAGTTCGTGGGGTCGATTGTACCCACGTGCATTCATGACACACAAGGGGCCGCCATACGGCGCACGCCAACGCACCGCGCGATGGCTATGTCCACAAATCCAGGCGCGCACATTGGGCAACAGTAAATCATCATCACTAGACGCATAGCATGAGTGCCAACGTTCACCTTTGTAATGGTCTTCTAGCAAATGCAGCGTTGGCATATGATGGGTTACAACAACCAGTGTTTCACCGGGAATCTGTGGTGCCAACGCTGAAACTAAAAACATCTTGTGCAATGCATGTAGGGCACATATATCGGACGGATGTGTTTTGCGAAATAGTGTTGGATACGCTGTATATGTGGCCTTGTAATCACCCTTTTTGCCCGCAATCTCATCCCAAATCCCAGGGTCTATGGCAGACCATAGTGTAGCACCCACAAAACGAATGCGTGTATTGGGCACAATATAACTTGCACCATTTTGTAAGTAAATCAAATTCTGAAAACGGGATGCGATTTCATGTATGTGGGCATCCGTATCTAACATACTGCGGGCCTTACCAGGTTCACAGTAATATTCGTGATTCCCGCTAATGAAAATTACTAAAAACCAGTTGCGACTGCACCACGCTAAAAAAGCCCTATACAACGGGTCCCATGCACTGCATATATCACCGGCCAAAACCAATATGGGGGCAACGGGTGTTACAAAGGATTCAAACGGAGTGCCTTTTGGAAAGTCATTGATGTGCAAATCACTGGCATACTGAATGCGAACCATACCTAATACATTTTATGCATTTTTATTTAGACCATGTTATGACAACATAACGGCCTGCATACGCATATTCAAACGCCAAATGCGTTTTGTAACCTGTGAGTAACTTTTCCACAATGTAGGAAAGGCGGCCCAAATCGTAAGCAAATTCCTGGTCTTTGGTTAGTATCCATTTAGTACCCGCTTGATGCTGTGCACCTAATACGTATTCACTCAAGGCTGATGCTAGTTTCATATGTTGCTGAAATGCATGCAGTTCGGTTTCATCTTCCGTTAACGGTAGCGATAGTAATTGTTTGAACCACAGGCGCGCGGCCATTTTACCAAAAAATCATACACTTTAATCAAATTCATTTTTTCTACTCAGAAAGCAATGGTTCAAGCCAAACATCATGTTCCTCGGCAGGAATATTGTATTCGACAAAGAGTGACCTTGCAGCGGTCTCACGTTCAGCAAGCGGTCGTGATGCAAGGGCGGCAATCTTGTTCTGGAAATGTTCACGAGGTGGTGTCAGGTCCAATTCAACCGTATCATCAAATCCTTGTAGGACATTGATAAGACGTGCCATTTTTCCGTTTGTACACATTTTGCGTCCATCTAGGACTTCCTGCGCCAGTCGTACGACCAGGCCGCGTTTGTATTGATGATTACGAATAATTGCCCATACGTGGTCCAACACATCGCCGTATCCGGTGGAAAACGCCTCCACATTAAAGTAATCGTGGTCCAGTGTCATAAGGGTTTTCTCTTTGGCATCACCGTTCCAACGAATCAAATCCGTATTATCAAATGCGGCATGAATTTCTTCTAGTGTGACCTGACCTTCCCCAAGTGGAACGGATAGTAATGTACGAATCGCACGTTCGGTGGTCGCCTGTACACTAGAACGATGCACACTTTGCTCGTCGTTTGCAAATGCTGCCAGATTAATACTGCCTTCTGGGTCGCGTTGAAAGACTACGGGTCTCTGACGCAGATCCTGTTCCAGTTGTGCTTGTGCGGCTGCACGACGTGCCGCGGCCTGCTCCTCAAAACGCCGAATGCGTTCTGCTTCGGCACGGCGTCGTAACACAGTTGAAACAGGTGGTGCATACACATCATTGCGTGGCAGCAGTCGTGCAAGCGGCCCAAGGTCTCCATAGGCTTGGAGTGCATTTGTAACAGCCTGCAGAGCCGTCACGCGTTCCGCTTCTGGCACATTTTCATATTCGTCGGCTTCTGGATGACGCCCCTGTGTAAGATACAGCAGTGCCGTGGTTGCGCGAATCAATGCTGGAAATCCATCGTGTCGCGGGCTAATATTTTTCAGACAATGATATGCATACACTGGAGAGTCATTCATGCCTGCATTATCCCACATCTGATTCCAGAATTGCATAAGTTCATTTGCGTGTCGTGTAATATTTGTTACGTTCATGTTCGGCGCGGCTGCAATTGCTGCCGCTGCTTCGTCACGCTTTCGCTGTCTACGTTCATTAAGCATCTGTTGGATACGTGCTGCCGCCAGTGCTTCCGCTGCAGCACGCTGACGTTCCGTTTCGGCAACATGTGCTTCGTAACGTGCCTTAAATTCGGCGTCCGACTTAAGTTTGCTTTTGAAGTGCACACCACAGTGCCCTTCAAACATATGACCGGCCTTTTCGCATCGTAGGCCAGTGGATTTTACGGTTGCAATACATTGTCCCTGTTCCATGTTTTACGTGTGTGATTTGAGGGGTCTTTAGGACGTGCATGTGGTCAATTTTTTTGTAGGCCCAATTCATAAGTATGCCTCCCAAAGCAAAACCCAGCCAGGCCACATTGTTTAAAATACTTGTGCAGGCCTGCAAAGATGGGGATTTAGCAAAGGCAACACAAATTGTGGCTGATGGTGCAAATGTAAATAAAAAGAACCCGGATAATGTATCACCTCTTTTTTTGGCAACTGAGCATAAACATCAGCCAATTGTTGCATTTTTGTTATCCAAAGGAGCAAATGTTGATGAAAAAAATGGCCCAACTGGTATTTCAGCGTTGTATAAAGCATGTTACAATGGTTCGTTGGATATTGTAACTACGTTAGTAGATGCAGGGGCCAATGTGAATTTTAAATCACTAACAGGATTTACACTTTTATATGTTGCAGTTCAAAACGAACATAAACAAGTTGTTGAATATTTATTATCAAAAGGCGTAAATGTTGATGAAAAAAATACTGAATCAGGATACACAGCCCTTTATTTAGCCTGTGACAGCGGTTCATTAGACATTGCCAAAATATTAGTTGATGCTGGAGCAAATGTGAATTTGAAAACGAATGAAGATTATTCACCACTTTTTAATTCAGTTAGAAGTAAAAACCTACTTTTAGTTGAATATTTATTATCAAAAGGTGCAGTCATTGATGAAAAAAACGGCAAAATTGGTTTAACACCATTATATAAAGCCTGCTATGATGGCTCATTAGATATTGCAACTGTATTGGTTGATGCTGGTGCAGATATAAATTTAAAATCTACAGAAGGATTTGCGCCTTTATGTGTTGCAGTTCAAAATAAACATAAACATATTGTTGAATATTTATTAACAAAAGGAGCAATTGTTGATGTAAAATGTGGCGATAGGAAATGGTCACCACTTGTTAAAGCATGCTATGATGGTTTACTCGATATTGCAAATGTGTTGGTTGATGCAGGGGCAGATTTGAATCAAAAAACGAGAGAAGGATATTCACTGCTTTATATTGCGGTTCAAAACAAACATAAACCAATTGTTGAATACTTATTATCAAAAGGCGCCCCTATTAATGAAAAAAACGGACTAAATGATGATTCTGCATTACACAAAGCTTGTTTTATTGGTTCTTTAGAGATGACAAAAACCCTTATAGAAGCAGGAGCCGATATAAACATTTTAGATAAAATTGGACAAAAACCAATCGATTTAGCAATTGGACAGAATCACCAAGCAGTCGTAGAATATTTAGAATCATTACAACCTCAACCTCAATGGACAGGCTTTACGCAATCCGATATTTCTAAATTTGATACAATTTTTGAAACAGAGGCGCCAGCAGGACAAGCCCCACCTGCTGCAAATTATGCATGCTGCCCAGTCTGCTTGAAATTTGTAGAGCGTAGTGACGCGTGTATGTACATGAGTCATAAATGCACAGGGTATTATCATAAAGAATTGCGTGCAAAATATTCCAACCCCGAAGGATTTATTTATTGGTGTACTATTTGCGGTCGCATTTGTTTTGGACACCGTCATTATCCACAAACGGCATGGAATGCACCAAAACCAGATCTTCTTCCGCCAGGTGCCCCATTTGATAATGACTGTAAGAAAAATAACGGTGGGGGAGGATTGGAAGAAAAACTTGCACGCTTTCGCGCATTGCGAAACACGGCTTATGACTTGCAAACAGCATTGGACGCTGGAGAAATGATTACAGTTAACGAAGCAATGAATGAACTTGTCCAACAATGTTGGCAGGCGGTGCCCGGGGCAGTTACTAAACGTATAATGACCCAAAAAGCATGGAATCGCCCAACAACCAACTTTCTTCCAAATGCCACCGCAGCACACGAATATCCTAAAAATGACCCAAGTGCGTATGAAGCCCCTCGAATTTTAAGCCCTGGCAATGCAAACTTTGAAGAGAATGCATATACATCTGACGACTCACAACCGGTTATACAATTCAAACACAAAAAGGCAGATGGAAGTATGCATGCTCATCCATTCCTTAATAAGGAAACCCTACTTATGTTCATAAATAGTTCAGGGCCCGATTGGCCTTGTTTTGATCCAGCGTGTGGTGGGCATTTGTGGCCCGCAGAAGTTATACAGGCGCTGGAAAATCCAGTGCTGGCAGCCACGGCCGAAGAAAAGGCAAAAGGTCAAGCGTATAAGGAGCGTGTTCATGGGTCACCCCAGACCGCAGGTCGTCGTTGCGGAAGAAAAACTCAGCGACGTCGTCGTCACTAAACCCAATAACATCCGCCTTCCACCGCCGCCGCACTACTTGGAATTTCATCCAGTGACGGCACAACCCATGCATCATTAAAAAATCCTGAAATCACATTGTGAGTTTCCCAACGCCGACCCTTGATTCCAAACAATATTTGCGTTGCACCTCCTGTATGAATCGCTGAAATCCCTGCTTTTTTGAGTAATACACAAATTGGCAGTGAAAGCGCACCGCATCCAACAAATGCGACGCGCGCACCAGATGCAATCACCGTTGCAACCACATAATCCACAGCGGCTTTCCAATCCCGTAGCCCCGCAGGCCATGCACCGGCAGCCCCCAAGGGGCAAAGACCAGGTCCGTAGCCGGCCCGCACAGGCACACACTCTGCCGATTCGTCCCATAAATCTTTCCCTTTCCAAACATCCGCACGACGTGCCCATTGCCGCCCTATGCTGCCTGCAAACGGCGATACCACCGCAAATTTGCCACGAATCTCTCGCGTCCAAGCGGCACACGCCTCATAATACGGTTCAAATGACCGCAGTTTACACAGCGTGGCACCGCGCGCCAATGTTTGAAGTACAGTGCGTTCCTCTTGTGGCATACCAGGATTCCATGCCGCCATAACATCCATCGCAGGCAAATATTCCTGAATCATAAGACGACACCACGCGTCAATGGTTTCATCATTCTGCGGCCAGAGCCCTGCATTTACACACATATGCCGACGAATATGTGTAAGATAGGGATACGCCGTGCTGTTTTGGCGACGTCCAAGAAAAAACCACAGCGCATCTAATTCCGATGTGCCGAGTTTGCCCGCGGCAAATGGTACACGCGACCGCAGCAGTGATGCAACGGTGTTTGAACCGGCCGTTTCGTTTAGGATTTCCATCTTGTATAGATTTTAAGGATTCGGTTTAGATACCGCGCGCACAGTTTTTTGAATGCATACAACAGAAATGCCTCCAAAACAATCCAAGGAAGCCTTGTTTCAGCAACTTGTCAATGCGTGTGAAAATGGTGATTTAGTAAAGGCAACACATGCTGTTGCGAACGGTGTCGATGTGAATAAGATGACCCCGGATGCCAAAACGCCGCTTTATATTGC
>JACCDO011792364.1_pt1 | contig 16530 bp, 14 predicted proteins | sample 7446101 | NCBI WGS metagenome assembly JACCDO01 (sample SAMN15323440, study PRJNA562643) | freshwater metagenome | isolation source: river surface water | place: USA:Blue River Watershed | collected 2017-08-16 | reverse complement strand
GCTTCAGATGCTTGACCAATCTTACTTACTACTTCTGCTTCTTGTTGGTCAACAACTACGATAGGCTTCTTTACAGCATCTCTTGAAAGATTCTCTAACTTAGCCATTTCTTTTGTGATTTGACTACCATCAGAAATTACTAACTTTTGTTTACTTGCTGTCTTTAATGGAATCTTAACAGCTTCTGCACCTTGTTGTGCACTTACATTATCCATTGCACTTGTAGCACCTGATACTGTTGCACCACTCTTATTTTCTACTTTATGCACTGGTCTTACATCATCATCTTGTGATTCGACCTTTAAAGGAAATTTCTTTACAGGTTGTTCTTCAGCAGTCTTTTTAATATTTGTTACTGACTTTTCTTCATCATAGATTTTTTGAATAGGCATTTCTTTTTTAGATTTTGTAGCTACAGGTTCAGCTACTTTTGGTTGTGCTTGTTGCACTGGTGCTGATGCCACTTCGTCTACAATCTTTAACCATCCTCTTTTTACACCTGATTTCAATTCAGGCATAATTACTTGTTCATTCCCAATCTTTAAAGTCACACCATCAAATTCAACAATATCTCCTTGATAAAGATTTCTTTCTAGTTTACCAAGATGAATTGTGGTAGCAGCTTGAACTTTAATGAAAGTCCCTTTGAAAAAATTAATATCTGACATAAAGGATACTCCTCTTTATTGTTTAGTATATATGTATTCTATATACATTCATTTATAAGCATTATACAATTACTTTTTCACATTAAATAAAAAAGGGGTATGAAAAATAATTTCATACCCCCACATTTAAGACCTTAGTAAGAAAGGACAGAACCTAAGGTCTTAGATTAAAGAAAATAGGTAGATTAACTTAATAACCTACCTATTAACCCATTCCAAACAAAACAAACAGTCACACTAACACTGTCTATCTACATATAAACACATACTTTCATATTATGCAAGTCTTATCTACTATTAATTGTCTTTAGATCATACTTTTTTAACCACCTCCCTATTGTCCCCTCTCCCACTTCTAATTCTTTACTCATCTTCTCATAGGTATACCCTTTACCTATCATATCTTCTAATGCTTCTTTTGTCATTTTCTTAGCAATCACATTGTTCTTTCCATCTTTAAAAGCAAAGGTCATCTTATAATCCATACACACAGGAACATAAGGTTTAATAATCTCAATAAACTTTTCTCCTTCTTCTTTCTCAAAATGAAATTGACCTGTTTCTCCTTTCAAGACTTTCCATTTAGGTCTTAATCCAAACTTCTCAAAAATAAGATATACATTACCCCTACTTTCTCCTTTAGCACCGAAGGTAATTAAAGGGTAATGACCTGCACTACCATCATCTAAATACCATATCGCTAAAGCATATGGGTCTACCATATCTACGAGTTCATTTTTAACAATCTTCCATCCTTGTTCTCTTTGAACATAGAATAAATCTCTATATGGGTTAAGATCAGTATGTGCTTTAGTTCTAAAGATATGACTTGCAAATTCTCTACTATAAACAACACTCAACTCACCACTTGACCATTCACCCCAAATGTCAGCTTTCCATTTCAAATAGTCTAATTGTTCCGTGCAATGTCTTTCTTCATAATGAGAAGAATTTGCTCTAAATACAATACGACCATCACCTAACATACTTCCTATCAATAAGGATTTCAATTCACCTTCAATAGCTGGTGGGATAAATCTCTCATATTGTTTTAGGGTTTGAATATTGAAATCGAGTCTCCATCTAAGGACTCTTTTTTTGGTTGCTTCATAACCTTCTGAACATAAGAGTTCGGCTATCTTTTCATCGGTTAGAAATTCTTTAGTATATAACTCTGATAATCTTTCAGATGTAATTGGACATGGTATCTTTTTCATTTTTTGTCCTCCTTGTATTCATATTATATTAAAACAAGGAGTGTGGTGCAAGTTTTTCTGCACAAAATAAAAAACCCCAATGCCTAAAAAAGACATTGGGGTTTTCTAAGTCCCAAGAAATCGAGGTTTTGACTATTAACGAGTAACAGTCAAACGAGCCAAACCACGAGGATTATACGCCCCAATACCCAAGTTTTCAAACACTGAGAAACCGATTGTACGAGCTTTAGGATCATCAGCAGAGAGGACGGTCAATTCAGTACGAACTGGGATACGACCGAACATTTCTGGTTCACAACATACATATACTGTGCCAACAGGAACTAAACGAGAGGTGATTAATTGAGCACCCCAAAGAGTAGCTTGAAGACCTGTCTTCAATAATGCTGCTTGTGATTCGATGTCCAAGATGTCACGACCGAATTTTCTAATATCAGCATAATCACGAGCGTTCATGAATACACGAGCAACACGGAGATCATGTCTTTCAATTAGAGAATAAGCATCAGCCAATACAGCACCATTTAAAGGAGCAACAACTGGAATATCAGCATTTTGATTGGTAAGAGAATCAAAACCTTGAGTTGCAACAGAATCAAGAATAGCGAATACTCTTTCATCTTCTGCAGCTTGGATTTGTGCTCTAGCCAAATCTTGAGCTCTTTCGATCAAGTCAAAGCGTCTTTCCTTAATTTGAGTTAAAGGAATTTCAGGATTTGAAGCGATTTCAAAGAGAGGGAAAATAACTCTGCGTGGCTTGGTAATAGCGAGAATGTTTTCGCCTTCTTCACCAACTACGAAAGCTGTAACATCAGGATCTTTGTCATAAATTGGCAAAGCACCATCAGGTAATTGTTCTACCAAGAAAGTCTTACGACCAACAGAGGTATAATCTCTTCTAAGACGCAATGGTTGTGTCATAGAAGCTGCTAATTTAGCACGACCTTGTGGGGTCTTGATGTAATCAGAAATGATCTTTTGTTTTACTGCATTATCAACTGTATTTGTCATTTTAACAATCCTCCTTAAATTCTTTGGTCATAAACTAATTCATCAGAATTAGAGTCAGGAACGATTGTTAAGATACCGATAGTCCAAGCAGAAGCTGCTTTAGCAGGACCACAACCATGAGCAACATCGTGAGCATTACCTACAGATAAAGACTTGGTTAAATAACCATTTAAAGATGCTACGAGTTCATCACCAATAACATAAGTAAGGTCAGCACCTGCATTAGCAAGAGCACCAGCACCATTATCGGCATCAGTACCAAGTAATTGGGTTTCATAGAGCTTGTTGCCATAAGTACCTTGTGCAGAAACATAAGGACCACGATTTGAAGCGATACCAGGTTGATTGGTAAATGCTTGACCATTAGCAGTATTAATGAAAACACCGAGAGGTCTTTCAGTAGCAACATCAGCGCCACCAGCAGCACCATCAGCAGTAGGTCCACCGATAGTACCAGCAGTGCCATTGATAGCTCTTGCGAAAGCAATAGAACCACTCAAAACACCAAAAATTTGTGATGAGAAACCAGATGCTGAAGTTACAGTAGCAGCAGTGGTAACAACTGGAGGGTTGGTTTGTGTGAAAGCATCAGCAGTAAGTTGAGTTACAGTATTACGAACACCAACATGAAGAATTCGTAATGCGCTGTTGCTTTCAGTAAAACCACCACTAGCTTGTCCAAGTAGAGCCATAGATAATCTCCTATGTTAGTCTACTCCCTGTTTTCAAGGGAAGTGGAAGGGTTATAAGAAAGGTTTTTTTTAAAAGTTTTAAAGCCCATTGTATATGACTTTATATTCATATATAAGACTTATTCATATAGAAAGATTATTATAAATAACCTACTATATTTAGGGTTTTTGTTTGAAAACTTAATAAATTTTCAAACTGAAGACTAAATATTTTTAGTATTTAGTCCAAGTAAGTCTTAGCTAAAGAACTTGCTAACATCAGGAGCAGATTCCCAAAGTTTTGAAAGTTCATTAGAATCTGACTTAGAAGCAGTACGAGAAATATTGCCAAGAGTCTTTACAGCTGCTTTACGAGAATTTAAAGAAGGTCTTGGAGAGAAAGAAGCTTTCTTCTTAGAAGCAGTGGTTTCTTCTTCTTCATCGGCTTCTTCATCTTCAGCTTCTTCTTCTTCAGCGAATCTCCAAGATGCTTTCTTAGAAGTTTCTTCTTCTTCAGCTTCTTCATCATCGGCTTCTTCTTCATCAGCTTCTTCTTCATCAGCTTCTTCTTCAGCAGAGAACTTCCATTCAAAAGCCTTCTTGTTTGACTTCTTTTCACCCTTTGAAGACTTCTTAGAAGCAGTTTCTTCTTCTTCGTCAGCTTCTTCTTCTTCCGCTAATTTACCTTTAGTAGAAGACTTAGAACCTTTTTCAGCTTTCTTACCTTTAGCAGAAGCTTTTTTCTTAGAAGCGGTGGTTTCTTCTTCTTCATCGGCTTCTTCATCTTCAGCTTCTTCTTCTTCAGCAAATTTAGCAAAGAGAGAAGCTAATTTAGGATCTACACCTGCTTCTTCATCATCAGCTTCTTCATCGAGTCCCATTGGGTCTTCAGATTCTTTTTTGGCAGAAGCTTTTTCAGCTTTAGCTGGAGCTTTAGCTGGAGCTTTTTTAGCAGCAGCTGCTAATTTCTTAGCTTTTTCTTCTGCTAACATAGATGCTAACATAGATGCTACATCTTCTTCATCAGCTTCTTCATCTTCGCCAACGAGGTTTTCTTGATAACCAAAAGAAGAATCATTTTGAGAAACATTAGGATTGTAACCTGCTTCAATTTCAGCAAGAATTTCAGCCATTACATTTTCTTCATCAGCTTCTTCTTCTTCAGCCATCCAAGAACTCATATGACCATGGTGACTAGCAACAGGTTCTTTTGAGCTCATATGACCATAAGAAGAAAGTTCTTCTTCAGCTAAATAGTCAGCTAAAACATTAGCTAATCTTTTTAAGCCTTTTCTAGAAGCATATTTAGCAGTAGGTGCACCATCACTTGGTTCGTTGTAACGACCAGCTGGTTGTACACTATCTTCTTCGCCATGATAGCCTGTAGCTTCTTGAACAGCTTCTTCAGCCATTCTTAAACGATGTCTAAGGTTAGAATTAGCTTTCTTGAGGTTTGAAAGTTCTTCAGCGAGAACATCTACAGGAGACATAGCATCACTGAAATCATCTTCCATCATCATTCCGCCATCAAATTCATCATAACCCATAATGCCACCATCGAAGTCAGCATTACGATTACCTGGTCCAAAGTCTGAACCATGATAACCTGTAGCACTTTGCATTTCATCACCAGCTTCTAAGTCAGCTAACATGGATGCTAATTCATCTTCATGGTCTTCAGCCATTACATTATCATTATCACCGAACATAGAAGCTCTTCTTCTATTACGGAAAGAAGCATTTCTACGGAAAGAAGCTTTCTTTAACATTTCTTCTTCTGCTTCCATTTCAGCCATGAGATTTGCTAATTCTTCGTGTTCATCAGCATCTTCTTCCATAGCCATCATGTCCATTTCATCCATACCCATCATACCTTCATCCATGCCGAGAATTTCATCTTCAGCCATGAAGTCAGTAGAAGCATATTTAGAATTGATAGAGCTGTTTGGGAGGTCCATGAGTCTTAAAGCGAGAGATTCAATTTCTCTCGCACTAGCAGTACGACCAAGACGATGTTCAGCGATAGCAATACACTTGTTAGCTTTTCTTTCCATAGCTTTTTTGATATTAGCATCATGGAGTTCTTGACCCATTTCGTAATCTTCAACTAAAGATTTCTTTGTAGCTGGATGTTCTGGCATCCAACCAACACTTGCTGGTGGAGGACCTGAAAGGTAAGGGCCTTTACGAACGCCTTCACCAAATTCATCATCGAAACCATATTGATCTACGGTTGGCAATTCTTTATAAGCTGGATGACCCATGTTACGACCGAGATTATCATAACCTGGAATACCAGAGTCAGCTTTACGATTCATTCTTCTGCGAAAAGTCATCGTTTTTCTCCTGTGTTTTACTTTGTTTTTTTAGAGGAAAGTAATTTAGCAAATCTTACTAAAATCATCTTTTCATTTTGTCTTAAAGGTCTATTTGAATATTCATTAGCTACAATTAAGAAGGTATCTAATGAACCATATTGACTAGCTGAACCTAATCTAGAAGCTAACTTATATAAATGACTTGGTAATTTTATACCGAATTTTTCATTCACATAAGAGATATTTTTAACTGCTTCTAATTCAGAACTTGCTACCTTGATAGCAACATTCAAAGCATGGTTGTATTCTCTTACAGCCTTTGAAACTTTTTTATGACTAGCTGTTTTAGTAGCTTCACGAATGATAGTATCATTTTCATGGACAGATGATTTACTCATGTCCAATTCAGTATCTTTCTTTTTAGAATCTAATTCTTCAAGAAGTTTATTCTTGATTTTATCAACTAAAAAGGTTTGAAGTTCCTTTTGAAGGTCATCAAAAGGAGAAGGTTGAGGAGGTGCTGCAGGTGCGGCTCCTCCAGCTGCATCCCCACCACCGCCAGCATCCCCACCACCACCACCACCGAAATCCATATCATCAAAAGGACCTGCTAGTTTTTCATTAGTCAAAGCATATACTTGATGGGCTTTTTTACTAATTACTTCTTCTTTAGCAAGTTTATCAGTGAAGGGGGTGGGGACATCTAACACATTACGAGCGACAGCACCTTTAAATGCAGGAGTAGCTACCCAACTAGCTTCAATAAATGTAACAGCACCGTTAGGATTTTCTGTTTCATGACCGCAAAGTTCAGCTACTCTATGAGGTTGACCTTTTTCATCATAAAACACATTACCTTTTTCATACTTAATATGTTTACACATTTCTGTTTCATCAGCAGCTACATTCCCACATTTAGTACAAATCGTAAAGTCTACAGAACAGCCCATGCTCATAGCATTCATTTGCCCTGACATGATTTGTTCTACAAGTTCTGTATGCTTCTTATTAGTAGCGACTAATATATCTACATATAGAGACTCACCGACATCTCTAAGAACAGCATCAACGATTTTACCTTTAGATAATTCTTCTACTTGGATATGTTCAACGAAGTTATGAGCACCAATAAAAGTCTTATAGCACTTTTCAATAACACCTCTAGACCAACAGTCCATATTATTATTGATAAACTGATCGGTTTCTGTTGTTACCTTATAGTCTTTATATCTACGATTAATCTTTTCTCCATCATAGGTGACTTCACCGAGAGTTAAGTCAGTACCATTAACAGCATCTACTGAACATACAATAGTAGAATGAGTTAATAAGTATTTATCAGGAGAGAAAGGTTCACCTAAAATTCTTTCAGCTTGTTCCTTAAGAGAGTAGTCCATTCGTTTAACAGCGGAAGCTACTCTTATTTTGTCCCATTCATTTGCATAAATTTTGGGTTTGACTACATTTGATCTTGCATATCGTAAAAAAGCCATGATTAGTATCTCCTCTAGGGGTGTTTAAAGGTTAAAACCTAAGATGTCAGAGGTTTTAATGAGAAAGAGACAATCTGGACAGCAGAGTAGTCTTTCCGATCTTCCTTCGTTTCGTTTATAAATAACTTTTTTAAGGGAGACGGAATCGGGACATCTAGGACAAGAAGGTTGAGGTTCTTTTCTACACATTCTGTACTTACGATCTTTATCTGCCCAATAAATTGCTTTCTTGGACATACCTTGACCTGAACTAACAGGTATAGTAGAAAGACCGCCAGGTACAGTATTTGTAGGTGAAGGTTTAATATCTGCATCAGTATTTATTACTAAATCTTCTACAGGATAACGAGAGCTACCATGAGGGAATTGGACATCCACCATACCGATAGCAGGGAAAACAGCTAATACTGTACCAGCCATATCTGAAGAGCCTCCATAATATGGATAGACTTTCATGCCAGGCTTAAAAGACCTAGCTATGACTTGGTAATTAGGTATTGTTGTAGATTTTCTATACATATATAGACCCCTTAAAACTTATTGCTTATACATATAAAGAAAATATTAAAAAATAATTAGGATTTCTCTAGGAAATTTTAATCTAAAGGAGGGAAACCAGGTATTGTTTTGTAAGCACTCTCTATGTATTCTAATTTCGTTTTCTTATCCCTACCTCTTTCTTTATCTAAAACCTTAACAAGACCTGCTGTAATAGACCCTAATGTTTCAATATGGTGTTGTGTGACTTTAGATCTCATTTCATTTACGAGTTTATTCATTTGTTGTTGTTGGATAACATCATCTGAATTAAGGTTCTTGATGTCATTAGTTATCTTTGTTACTTCACCTTTTATCTTTTCAGATAGTTCTGTTTTACTTGCTTTTTCTACTGACTTTACTTTTTTAAATCTCTCATTGTATTTTTCAACATCTGTTTCATCATCATCATAACCTTCAAGGTTTAATCCACCTGCTATAAAAAAAGTAGTATCTTGATATAAGTCAATCATGTGTTGTTTAATATCATGGACTTCTTTTTCGGTTAGGCGAACAGGACAATCTTCATCGTCTACATTACTCCCTGGTCTTTCATTAGATGGGTGGACAGGACAATAATCAGGTTCTAGCATTTCAAAGAAAGGTTTATATAGAGGGTCATCTTCACCTAGCACTTTCTTTAATTGGTTATTAGAAACACTATGTAACATAGAAGACATAACATCTCTATGGACTTTAGCATCAGGAGTTCTTGTTAATTCTGCTGCTTTTTCCATAAAGTCTTGTCTTCCAAATTCATCAGCAAGAACCATAATTCTTGGATCGGACATAACTCTATTCTTAGGGAGTTTATTTTTATGTTCTAAAGGATTCTCAGCAAAATTCATTATTAAGTCAGTGACAGCAGCATCCATAGCTTTCTCATAGACTTCTTTTTCAGCACCTTGAGCAGTATCTATTTTCTTCTCAAGTTTCTTAATCATCTTATTTCTTTCTTCTGTAGGTAAAGTCCCATATCTTTCTTGTTCTTGTGCATATATTTTAGACATAGCTTTAGGAGTCATCATAGACTTGCTTTTAAATTTAGGGAGACCTACCGTTGGATTTAATATGACATTTTCTAGGGTGTATTCAATACTTAGAGATTCAGCTAATTGTTGTGAGAGTTCTCCTAATTTTTCTTTATTTTCTTTACTTTCAGGGTCTTTTATTTCTTTAATTTGTTTAATGATTTGATCTACAGGTATAAATTTCTTTTTTTCTTCTTCCTCTTCATCTTCATCAAACCCACCAAATCCACCTTTTGACTTTGGTTTAGATTTTGAAAATCCTCCACCAAACATATCATCATCATCATCCTCATCTACTTCTAATTCAATACCTTTTAAATCATATAAAGAAAAGAGAGCTTTTTTTGGTGTTTCTGTTTTAAGACTATTAGCAAGTTCATTGTTCTTTTTAATAAAATTAGACATGAAGTCATCAAAATTATCAGGAGGTAAGACTTTATTAAGTTCTACACCTTTTAAAAATTTACCTAATACTTGAACACCATCTTTATCTAGTGGGGTATAAGCCAATTCAGCTTCTTTTTTCTTTTCTTCTATTTTTATACTTATTTGTTTTTTCTTTTGTCCTTTTTTAAGACTTGGGTCATTTTCAATCTCTTTTATCTCTTTATCAATTTTAGCAATCGCATTGGCTTGGTTCTTTTTCTTTTCATTCATCCATGAGTCCATAGACATAAGAGAATAAATAGTGCTTTTAGATAATTGAGGCACATCTTCGACTTTAACTTTTTTGGTTATAGTCTTTTTCTTTTTATCTGGTTTAATAGCTTCAGCTTTTAATTCTTGTTTGATTTGATTATAGTCAGATAGTGCTTTTTCATTACCCCTACTATAAGCCGTTGAAAAAGCAATATCTTTACCTGATTTTTCATCTCTGTATTTTTTACTTTTTAACTTTTTTTTAATAACTTGAGTGTAAGATGTTGCTATTCTATCTAACATGATTTAAATCCTTTTTAATAAATAAACCTACCGACTTTAGTATTATGTAAAGACAAGTCTCTATCCCCATCACCTGACAAATCTTCTAAATCTCTATCCTCAACTGACATTCTAGTTTTTTTTAAGTCTTTTCTAGGTGGTTTCTTTTTAGGGTGGGGTTTTACCATAGAAGCTACTTGTTCATCTTCTTTTTGAGTGACAGATTTAGTAGCTAAATACAATTTAGCTACCCTATGCGGACAGGTCGCCAAAGAACAAGCAAACTTCTTATTAAAGGGGCTAGTATCCATTTCTACTACATCAAAACAATAAGGTGTAAGTTCTTTTCTAATTTCTCTTAGCTTTTGAGCTATTATATAGTAGCCTTTACTTCCTTTATCCTCTTTAAATCTTAACCATAAACCTTGAAGGTCTCTAATATTTTGAGCTTGACCTTCAAGAATATCTAGGTATTTTAAGTCTTTATCGAGAGAGATAGCTTCTTCAAAGAAAGCTTCGATTGTGAGAAAATGTTTTCTAATACAATCATGGCATCTTTTACGGATATTGTTTAAGTGATCTTCTAGTAAAACTATCTGTTTACAAATCTCCCTCATATTAAAGAGAGGATTCATAATAGGAAGTAGGTCAAGGTCTTTTTCAGAGTCTTGGTGGTTTAAATTAGCATATCTTCTCATGTGTTAATACCTCATTGGTGTTTATAATAAGGTATTACATATAAAGGGTTTAAAGTTTTATATGTATATAGACTAAGAGACCAAAGAGAAAAACACAAATAACCATATTCAACATAATATATCCCCCTATAGTTTGTATATGGTCTATTATACCTTTAAATTTTACAAGCTAGGACAATTACTTTTTTATTTTGAGTTTGGATTGCTTGTCTAATAACATTTTGTTTAGCCATTTTAGAGAAGAAAGACCCTATACCTTTTACGAAAGATTTACCTGCTTCTAGGAGTGCATATAGGATACCAAAAGGTGCGACTACAACGATCATAGCACCTTTGAATATCTCAAAAATCACACTAAAGACTGCTCTTCTATTTCTATAAAGCAAGTAAGCTAACATACCAGCAGCTAATGCAGTGGCACAAATTTCTAAAGTATGTGGGTCTAATTTCAATTCATGACCTAACCAATTAAAGCATGAATGATATACCGCACCTACATAACTCATGTATTCCCCTTTTTCCCATAATGCATCCATGTGTCTTTGTTCTAATCCCTCTAATAGGGCATCAGGTGCATAATGTTCTGCACCCTGTTTGAGATGGTCATAGGTGAATAACAATTCTTTTTTCATCATATTAGTGATCTTGCCTAGATTAGCGGAATCTCTAGGGTCGAGTCCATTTTCTAAAGCAAATTTTTCAATATCTGCTTTAGTAATAGAATTTACAAACCATTTATCAAAATGTTCAGCAGCACCTTTAGGGTCTTTTATAGCATCTAAGGTTATCTTTTCTAATTCAGGATAATTTTTTAAAGCCTTTGAGAAATAAGGAGCTGCTTCCTTTGCAAAACCTTCTACTGTATTTGATACTATTTGTGCTGCAGCTTTTACTTTTTCATTATCTCCTAGACTCATAAGTTTTTCAGTAATATCACTAAAAACACCTGAAGATTTTCCAAAAGAAGCTTTTTTTGAGCTTACTTGTAAAACTTCATAACAGGCTTTTCTTAAGTTATGACCATTAGGAACAGAATAAGAAATTTCAATTAGCTTTTTTATAGCATGAGTATTCATTTTTTTATATATAATTATAGAGTTAAAGCTAGACGAATCGCTCTTGGATCACCAGTCAAATAAGCTGCATCAATAGTAGCAGTTCTTGCAAATCCTGAGAGTTTTTTCTTGAAGTAGTTAGCAACAGAAGAACTCATTTCACTTAAGCCCTTAGCAATTTCAGGTAAATAATCTTTGAACTTAGTTAATTGCTTTTTTAGATATTCTTTAAGTGCATTTCTGTTGTAATAGATGCCTATTAATAAAGCTGTACCAACAGCAATAAGGATACCATTTTGGGTTGTAGCATGGGGGGAGACATGGTCATGAAACCATGTAGTAAATGCTGTTTGGTAACTCTTAAAGAAAGCGAAAACAGCAGCATATGCTTTTTCTCCACCTTCTTTAATAGCGTTACCTGTTTGTTTAATTAAGTTAAATAAGTCTAATCTACTGAAGAATGCACTTAATTCTTTATATTCACTAACAAGAGATTCCTTAGCACTGCCCAAAGCACCACTCATAGAATCGTATCCTCTACCTACCATACCACTTATAGCATCATACTTTTTAGATACATCCAAACCAAATTGACTGACAGCATCAGAAGTATAATCGTATGTAGCTACAAACTTTTTAAATGCGACATCAGCAAATGCTTTGCCTTTTGTAACAAGAGAACCATTTAGAATATTTTTTTTGATGCTTTCTATCCCATCATCATTAAACATATCTTTCAAGTATTTAGTAGCTTCACTATCTAATAAACTGTTAAGTAAAGAGACAAACACATCTAATACAACAGCTAAAAGAAGTGTCATACCAACAACTGCACCACCCACTAAATTTGCAGCACCTTCACCTATGTATTGTGCAAAATTAAGTACCTCGTCTAAAGATGCTTTACGAGAAGTTAAACTTCTGTATTGATAACAGGCTTTTCTTAATTGGTTTCCATTAGGAACACTGTATGATACACGGATTAAATTATCTACCGTTGCTTGTTTATTCATTTTTAATACCCTTTTTAAAGAAAAATTTTTATACTCTGTGTATATATCTTTTCGGTATATAAAATATATATTGAAAAATAAGGACTATAAATGAAAGAAGTATTCTTAAATCTAGGTTTTGTACTAGAGTCAGAAAATTTAACTGCACCACCATCTCTTGAAAGAGGTTATGTGCTAGAATATCCCTTGTTTTGTTGCTTATATGAAAAAGCAATGAGGGCTATTGTTCTCTATAAAGGATTTCTTGATAATGGGTCTCCTGATGTTTCTTATAAGATCATTTTGACTTTAAGGGGTGTAAAAGAGACTTATGAAATAAGGAGACATGAAACACATAAGATTAAAGATATTGTTGAAACTTTATGGAAAGATGGAAATAAGGATTTTTATAGATAGATATACTATTCCATCAAAGCAATTTCTGTAGCACCACCTAATAAATCACTATTGAATATAAACTCTCCAGCATATCTTACAAATTCTTGATATTCTAAAGTAGTGTCTATGGTATTAACAAGTTTGACGATATCAGGCATTTTAGAATACTTGGTCAATGTGTCTTTATCTGCTTTTTCTTTGGTAATGTATTCAAGTAGTTCTAAAGCTGTTTCTTCACCTTTATGTTTTAAAACTACCATAACAAAACCGATCTTACCTAATTTGCTTTTAGCTACTCTATCTATTTCAGTGTAGAAATTATTAGCAAATGCTTGTGCTACTCTTCTTACCATTGCTCTACGAAACATCATATATATCTCCTTTATATTTATTATACATATATACATGAGTATAAAGGAGATATATATGAGCGATATTGAAAAAACGGTATTTAGTTTCAGTCAGTATTTACAAGACCCTGACTTTATTAAAAATAAAACAGAAAGAGTCAAATTTGAAAAGTCCGTTATAAGAATAAAGAACTCTATTGGTAAAAGATTTTTTGGATTGTTCAGTCGTGCCTTACCTATTGAAGAAATGACTTCCTATTATGCTTGTGAATTACTTTATTATAAAGTAGCCCAATTACTTAATGAAGAAGGTTATCTCTTAATAAGAGATAACTTAAAATATAAGTCAGATGTTAAGACCTTATTTGGTGTCTTTATAAGCAACACGACTTATTGTGTTCTACTTTGTCATAAATTAAGTGCCACCGAATATAGCCTTGAAATTCACTTTAGAAAGAAATTCTCTTCTAAAGAAGTTACTCCTTATTATGAAAGATTTGTGAGAACTCAAGGTATAGAAAATCCATTGTCATACCTTTATGGTAAATCTAATAGTGAAGTTTTCTTGAAAGAATTTATGAGAAGACTTAAATTGTATTCGGGTGTAAGTCCTGAAGCGATACTACCTAAAGAATCAGGCTTGGGTAGGTTCTTAAAAACTTTTGATGACGAAGATGATGACAATACAGACGAGTTTTAAGAATGACTGCCATATACATTAAATTTTTAAAATTATATTTAAAAAATCCTAACTTAGTTCCAAGTAATTGGAAGTCTATTTTTGATTATGAAATGTCAAAAATACAAAAGAAATTTGGAAGTGTTTTTTTTGGATTACTCAAAAGAGAAGTAGATCAAGACATTATTATTGCCTATCTTGTTACTAATATCTTATTCAAAGAACTTAAGGATAATCTTCTCAAAGAAGGTTATGTTTCTGTTAAAACCTCTTCTATACCTACTGAATTTTATATACTTCCAGTAGATATAGAAATTTATGGAAACTATTACCACCCTAAACATAATACTTATGTGACCATACGATCTAATAACAAGTGGTTCTCTGACAACTATTACCTTGAAGTCTATTTCAATAAGTATTTTGACTTCGATGTATATAAAGAAAAGCAGGCAAGTCGTTTATATCATAAGTATGTTAACTATATGGAAAACAACCAATTACGCAATATGAAATTTGACTACGAAGAAGACCCTTTATCTATAAATAAGTTTATTGTTAAATTTAACAAAAATCTTAAAAGTGTAGAGGACATCAGTATCCAAGTTTTAAACAATTATTTCAAGTTTTAGAACCTACCACCACCACCTTCAGCAGGTTTAGTATATTTCAATCCTAAATGTTTTGCTATCTTTTCAATAGCATCACTATTCTCAGCTAAACTATTACCCGCAGCTGAATAGATACCTCTTAACACTTCATTAAAGGTACTATCATTTAAGGTGAAAGCATCTTGTGCCAATTTTGCCTTTGTCAATTCAGGGTCTATATTTAATAACTCTAAAATCACACCTACATCTAAAGAACCCTTTTGATATAAGTTAAACAAAGCATCAAAGGTGTCTTGATTATCTCTTAACCCTAAACGAGTAAAGGTTAATGTTGGATGGACTACTTTCTCTTCTCCATCATCATCTTCTTCTATAAATCCCATTCTCCTACACATAGGTTTAAGCATATTCTCTTCCACCATCTCTTGTAATATTTCTCTCATTAACATATAACGAGTGTTAATTACTTCAAGATGTATTCTATCTCCACTATATGCACTCTCACCACTTAATAATGATTCTGTTACACCTAAACCTGCATACATCTGTCTATCTGTCATATCATACTCAGATGACAAGTCTAATAAACGACTATCTGCACCCATCTCTTCCCAATTCACTTGGAAATTTGAAATAATAGAATAGTCAGGATCTGATAAAGCCAAATCTACTTGATCTCTTAATGCCTCAACATCCATAGCATCCATATCTTCAGCATATACTAGACGAATAGGTGTCATATGTCTTGAAGCAATACTTGTCTGTGCCTGTCTTAATTTATCTCTAAAGATAAGAATACGAAGACATCTCTCTAAAACACTATGTCCTCTTGGTTCATATTGAGATTTCTTTCTCGCCATAAAGAATACAAATGAACCTGATTCAGGGTCAGTATTTAATGGAATATTCCTACCTTCTCTAATAGCTTCAACAACATCAGGTGGCATAGATTGAGCAATTCTAAGTGCATTAGGGTCATCTAAACTTGCTCTTTCTACTATATCTCTTGTCTTACTGTCGGGAATAAGTTCTATAATCTTTTCGTCTGTAAATGGGAAACTTTCCATATGTACTTGTTCAGGTGGAAGTATTCTTACAGCAGTCCAACCTTTATAATTTTTCTTTAACCAAGCATATGCTTCTTCATGAGCATTTTCTTTTTCTTTCCAATATTCTTCTACTTCTTCATATTCTTCTTGTTCTTCTTCATCTACTTCATCAGGTGTTAATCTGATTTCATCATCTTCTTCTTTTGGTTTAGGTTCTTCTTTTTTAGGTTTACTAACTTCTACTTTTTTATCTTTAGGTTTAGGTGCTTCTTCTTTTTTAGGTTGAGGTGTAGGTTTGGGTTCTTCTACTTTTTTAATTTCTACTTTAGCTTCTTCTTTATTAGGTTGCTTCTTTTCATCTGCACCTTTTTTCTTTAATTGCTTAGTTACCCTATAATGAGTTACTTCTTTAGGCATATCAGGATTGTTATCTTCACAGAATACAAAGACCTCACCTAATAAGTTATATTCATGGATAATTTCAATAAGTCTATGTAATAACCCTACTCTTTTTGCCCACTTCTCACAGAAAGCTAGTGCTTTTCTTGCTAGGTCTTTATTCTTAGCTTGTGGCATACCTAAACGAATTTTAGATAAAGGTAATTCTGTATGTAAATCAATCGCTTGTCCTACAAATGGATCAGTCCTATAAAAGAACCTATAAAAGTTCCTTTGTTCATCAAGTGATTGAGGTAATTCGAGAAAGTCAGTAGAAAGTTCAGGTGAGTAAAAATTACCACCACCACCTAACATAGGTCCTGATGACATAGCTACTTTAACCCTAGACTTCATTTCAGAAGCAGATAATTTTCTTACAGGTTTTACTTTAG
>JACCDO010016537.1_pt1 | contig 16530 bp, 13 predicted proteins | sample 7446101 | NCBI WGS metagenome assembly JACCDO01 (sample SAMN15323440, study PRJNA562643) | freshwater metagenome | isolation source: river surface water | place: USA:Blue River Watershed | collected 2017-08-16 | reverse complement strand
TTCTGCTTCTTTTCTTTGAGCTTCTTTACGTTCTGCTTCTTTTCTTTCTGCTTCTTTTCTTTCTGCTTCTTTTCTTTGAGCTTCTTTACGTTCTGCTTCTTTTCTTTGAGCTTCTTGTTGAGTTTCTAGTTGACTTTCTTTTTTAAATAATAACGAGCCATTGCTAATTTCTAGTTCTTTTGTTAAATTATCAGGTTTTTGTATTTCTGAAATAATACTTTCTAAACCTTTAATATTATAACTTTTTAACAAATTAATTTTTTTCAGTAACCTATCTTTTTTTTTATCAGTAGTATCTGTTTTAACTATTTCATTATAATCATTAATAATTTTTTGAACTTGTTGAATTATTTCTTGTGTTTGTGTAGCTACTTGTGCTTCTTGTTTCTTTTGAGCTTGTTCTACAATTGTTGTACTTGAAAATATTTGAATAGGTAAAGTTGGTACTGGATAATATTCTGTGATTGGACGAGAATTGGTAATTTTTCTATATGAAATTAGATATGGATGAAAATGGCTTATAGATGCTAAACCTGATTTCATATTAGCTAAAACCCCAGCTACATTATCTGAAACAAAATCTATTTGACTATCATTGTATCTTACCCATAAAACATTACCTGTACGTGTAGGTGTAGTAAGTGTTGATTGTCCATATGTTTTACCAATATATCTTTTTGAGTAACATACATAATGTCCTTCTCTAATAGATGAACCATTGTGACATAAAATATCTATAGGTTCATAATTAATTCCATTTATATTAATATTATTAAGATTAGCAGGATGGATATTTGATTTTGTTCCACTTGCTTGATAAGTTGCATGAGACGCTGTTGTAAAAATATTAGGATTAATACATAGATAGGTAGGTAAAGTATCTCCTCTATTAGCAATCATGTTAAATTTTAAATTATAGTGTCTTGCTTCTGGATATCTTTCACTTCTTCCATCTAAATCCTCAAATCCATTGATATATTCGGAATTAATTAATTCTTGAATATTATAATTATCATTTAAATTATTTAATATTATTGTTGAAAACAATGTAAAACTATCAGATGGATCTATAAATCCAGTTGAACCATTATATGTTATTGTTTTCCTTAAAATATTTTTAAGCGTATATTTAAAACAATATCCTAATACACTTAAATTATTAACTAATTGATTGATTACATCAGTTGCATCATTTTGATAAAGTCGTCTAAATTGTTGATCTAAATTTCTTGACATCTCTACCTGAACTAGATATTTATCATTTGATAAAATTACACCTCTTCTAAATTCTAAACTTGCAAACACAAATAATTTACTAAATATTTCTTCTACTTGTTCATTCCTTAATCCATTATTATAAATAGTAAATATCATATTTATTATATTTTTTATTTCCTCAATTGTTATACCAATACTACCATTAAATTGAAAATCAATATTATTAAACATTGTATTTAAATCTCGAGTATTTGCAATTGTATTAATTAATATTGGATATAATAAATGTAATGCAGAATTATAAAAACATGCATTTCCTCCACAATTAATTATAGGAGATTCGTTTTCACAATATTTATTTTGAGCTAAATCCCTTTCTGATACAACACAACCTCTATTATATCCGTCTTCCATAAGTCTTTTATTTACATTGTCTGATGTACTGACAAAACTACTTCTTTTTTTAGCTTTCCATTCTTCTAAATTTCCTGGATATCCTAGAGGTTTTAATTGCCAGTCAGGGACAACAGGTGAAGATGGAGTAAGATTTGAAGCAGAACTTGAAGCAGAACTTGAAGCAGAACTTGAAGCAGAACTTGTGTTTACAATAGGTTTAGGAAGAACAGGTGGAGGAAGAACAGATGGAGGAAGATGTGTATTTGAAACAGATAGAGGAACAGTTGGAGGAACAGGTGGAGGAACATGTGGAGGAACAGGTGGTGAAGGTGTATTTGAACCAGAACTTGAACTTGTATTAACAACAGGTGAAGGAACTGATGGTCTATTCTTTTTTTGAAGTGATTCATCCCATATGAAAGTATATTCGAATTTTTTTCCAGGAAGTCTATCTCTTAGTCCTTGTACTATACAATTAAAAATTTGTTGAAAAGTAAAATTGTTATGATAACCCGTAATTCTTTCTTGGTCATCTGCAGATATATGATATCCTCCATCTCCTAATTTATTAACGTCACCAATATTATTAATATTATAGTTTTTTAAACTATCTTTTATATATTTAAAAAAATTATCTTTATTTACAAATGTATTATCAAAATTATAAGTTAAATCTGGTATTTCTTGAAAAAAATTCTTGGTAGAAATAATACAATCATTAATAATTTTATCCAAACCATCTGGAAGATTAACACTAGTTTCATCAACTGAATAAAAAATTATTGGCATCCAAATAGCTGAATTATTTGTTACAGTTACTGTGTTAGGTTGTATTGTAGTACTACCATGAACTGTACCACCTTTTTGATTATATATATTTTTTACAATATATCTTTTTTCTCTATTTCTATCCATTAAATAATAATTTATATATATTATTCAATTACAAAAAAATATATTAAACAAATAATTAAATTATTTATTCATATTCACTAATTACTTGAGAAACATTTTCAACAGTTGCACTTTCTTGTTCAGCTAATATTTGATTTTCTAAATATTGCATTTCTGCATTAATTTGATCGATTTCTGATGATTTTTGTTGTAAAGTATTTTGATCAACTTGTTCTGATTGAATATTTTTATTAATTTCATCATTTAATTCTTTCTTGCGTTTTCTTAATTCCTTATATTTATCCAAGGCTAATTTTCTGTATTTTAATACATCTTTTGTAGTTCTAAAAATATGATTTATTCCTAATAATGTTAAACCTAATAATAATATTGTCCAAATATCAAAACTTGTTTTCTCTTGTAAATGATTTAAATGTCTATTAACATGCCAAACAAAAAATATCAATAACATTAAATAAAAAATTAAAGCTACAAAAGGTCTTTCGTCAAAGTAATCATTAACACTGTCTAAAATACTCATTATAATATATTTTATTTATATAAAAATATTTTACTTAATAATTTGTTAGATATTAAGATTTTCAATTGGATTAAATTTATAACTAATTTCGAGTCCTAAATGTAATAATCCATGAATTCCAATTAAAATTCCTAATAAAAGCACTATCATTATAAAATTTGATGTACTTAAGTTATTTATTTCATCTTTATTATAAAATAATTCAATAACAACAAATAATACAATAATTCCGGTAATTGGTAAAGTCCAAAATGATGGTTTTGTAAATATACTCATTAAAATTATATAAGAATATTATTGCGTTAGATAATAATTTTTTTTATATAATATATAATATATAAACATTTTTATAATAATGTATATATTTGTAAATAGTTTTAGTGTTAGTTAGTTTATTTGTGTTAGTTTATGTCAGTTATTTTTATATTTTATTATTTAAATATTTATTAAGTACTTGACCAATACTTTAATAAAAATATTTAAAATTATGAATACTAATTTATAGTAAATATACAAAGTAGTCATGATATATTTATTTATAAATAGTAAAAATGAAAACAAATATCTACCGTGATATTGTTTTATAAAAATTAAATAAATTTAATTAAAAATATTTTTTTAATATTTATTTTGAAAAACCAAAAACCAAAAACCAAAAACCAAAAAATTTTATAAATTTTCTAGGAATTTATATTATTTTATACCGAATTTTTATATTCAGTAAATGCAGTACCATTTTACCAGAATATAATCATTCACCCCTTTTGCCGTTGATTAGTATAATATATGATCAATATTATATTATGAGACAAAATTTAAAATTTGGATTAGATTTTTATTTAGTCTTTTTGTTGGGATTTATCTTGACAAAAAATTTTTTGATTTAATAAATAAAGTTTTACAGCAAATGGTTAAATTGATAAAGATTGATCATATCATTAAGTTTACCATTAATTATTTCATGTTTAAGTTTATGTTTATTATAGTGTTCATCATGATTTTGTAAATAAGTTCCATTAGAATAGGTTGTTTCAGTAATTTTATGATCAGAAAAAGCATTTAAACAATATAATCTATCATAATCTGAATACAAATTATTATTTTTACAATAATTAATCATATATGGTTTCATACTAATAACTTTATGTTTATTAACTACTTTAGAATTATATTGATCACTAATAGGAGTAGTCTTTTTACTTACAAATAACATTAAAAATATATTAAACAAATTTTGAAAAAATCTCATATAATATTTATTAATGTATACAAATATAAAATATTTTATTATTAATAATAATAAATGAGTGAAACAGAAAAAATTATTAATAATAATCAAAATGACTGTATAATATGTTTTGAACCAAATCCCACTCAAAGACTATGTTCAGAATGTGTTTTTTTATATTGTAATATTTGTTCTAAAAAAATTAATTATCGTTGTTCTATTTGTTGTAGAAATAATGAAAAAGAATATTATTATGATGAAATATATTATTATCCAAATGGAAGTACAGCACATTATTCTTGTGCTCTTTCAGCTTTCTTATTTTTAGGTATGATATTATTTTATATTTTAGTTTTCTCACTATTTTCTTTTTATCATTTTATAAATTATAATGAAGTTTACCATTTTATTGTTCTAATAAGAACTAAATCAATAGAACAAAATTTAGTTAATCAAGGTGTTAGTAATATAAATAATTTAGCACATAATATAATTAATACTTCTAATAGTAATTGTTATTATGATGTTTTGTGTAACGAAATGACTTGTTCATAAAATATTTTTCAAATATTAGTTTTAATTTTTAATTCTACAGTTTGATAATAATCTGATTTAATTCCTAAATTAAAAATTACTGTATCCAAATCGTAAGAAGTAAAATTATCATTTTCAATTAAATTTTCTCCATTTATATTTATAAAATGTATGTGTAAATGATAAACTGAAGGTAAATAATGAAAATATATTTTAATCATATTTCTTTTTAATCCATATAATTCATCTATAATAGTCAAAGATGTTTCTTTAATATAATTTAGTAGAGGTAAATCATTTGCAGTAAGTGAACGTATACATCTTAATGTTTTATCCATTGGTAAAGCTAATAGATGTAGAGATTTCAAGTTTTTTTCAGATAAATCATAACCATTCCAGTCTTGATTAAAAATTAACTTAAAAAATTTATCTGAGTGAATTGTATTATCAATTTCAGATACACCATTTAATATATCATAAATCCATTTATCTCCTTCTCTTTTTGATTTGATATTGTCTCTTATAAGCATTTTTTTAATATAATCTTGATAAGTTTCATTTATAATTTTAAATTGCTTCTTTTTTACCATAGGCTCACTTCTTGTTTCATTTTTGATTTCATTTATTTTCATTTTATTTATTTGATTATAAATACTTGAATCAATAAAATCAGCTAATATTATATTTTTGTATTTTTGCTCATATGTATTATGTTTGTAAGTAGCGTTATTACAAATGTTAAGATCATAAAAATTATTTAATTGATTAGGTTCTAAAGTATATTTTTTATTTTCAAAACTATCATAATTTTCATAATTTTTTTCTTCATCACTATATTCTTCTCTGAATAAAACTTTTTTTTTAGAATTTGTTATATTCTTTTGTTCAAATGCATAAGCTAACTGATCAGAAAGAATATTACCAACGTCTTCTACTCTTTCAAAATAAGTACAATTTGGATTATTGTCATAAATTCTAGAAATTTTTTTTTTCTCTCTGTTAAGTTTAATTTTATTTATAACTTGTTCAAGTTTAGAATAATCTATATCCATTAAAAATTATAATGATATGTCATATATAAAATAATAATCAATTTTTTTATATAAATTTTAATCATTTGTAAAATACTTAAATAATTTGCATAAAAGGTAATTCATGATAATAATTTGGTTTAATATTTATATTGAACAATATCATTTCTAAATCTTGTGCTCTATCATATCTTAAGTCATACTCAGCATTTACATGTGAAATATTTATTTCAAGTACTGACATATTAGGTATACAATTAATATATTTAATAATGTATTTTTTTTCGATACGGTAAGTTAATTTAATATAATCGTTAATATAATCCCTACAATTATTTAATAATTCAACATGATTTTCATTTATTGATCTAATGTTTTTAAGAAATTTATATTCACCTGTATCATGACTAATAATAAAAGGGTAGACTTTAATTTGTAATTTAGTTATGTCTCCTCTTTCTACCCATTTTTTAGATTGAGTTAAAATGCAACCAAAATTATCCCATCTTTTATAATTAATTGTATCTCTTCCAACATTTATTGAAAAATTATCCATATGTTTGATAATATTTATTAAACCAAATAGTCTGTTAACTCTCTCATCTTGACAATATAAATCATAATCTCTTCTGATACCTAAAGCATTTTTTAATATATTTGATCGAGGTATATCAGTAATTTTAGTTTTGTCACGACAAATTTTTCTTAATTCATCAGTTAAAACACCTTTTTTAATTAATCCTCTAACTACAAATACAGCTTCATATTTTTGATAAATAGTATTATCATCAGAGTCATCAGTTATAAGATCACCTAAAATTAAAAAATTAGCTTGTTCTTGTGGTTGTCCAAATATCTCTTTAAGTTTAAATTCATAGTTATAATAGTTATCTTCATGTATAAAGCCGAAATTTAAATCACTATTTATTAATGTATCTGTTGTACAACCATGTGAAAAATTAGAAAATCCAGAGTTATCATATACTCTGATTCTAACCCTATTAAATGCAATTGTTGGGGTATCTTTTTTTTCATTGTTTTTAAGTTCATTCATACTGTAAAAAATCACTTTCTTATAATATTCAGTATCAAGTTCTAAATTATATATTACTTGATCTAAATTAAATGTCTCGTACATATTACCAGGATCACCGAAATAATTAATATGTCTTATGTGTATTTTAAAAAATTTTTTTCTTGACATATAACTAATGTACATGTAATATTTATTTTGGTCTAAATTATATTTATTTTTAAGAAATATTTCAGTCTCATTTTTTACTGTCTTTAAATATTCTACATGTTCGCCTCTTAAATCCCTAATATTAAAATTATCAATCATTCCTATACACCATAATCTTAATTCAAAAGATATCTCTTGTTCTTTTGTTAATCTAGGATTATCAATTTCATCAATTTCAGGTATTATTGGTAAATTACTTGTTATCATAAAATTATTAGTATCACTTACATAACATACTGATTTTTTTCGTTTAAACGCTTCCAAATCTATACCTTCGACTTTTGCTATTTGATAATTTCTGTAAATCTCATCTACCCAAGTATCTGTTAAAGTTGTTTCTAATGGTTCTATGTATTTTTCTTTTAAAATTTCATATTTGTTAATATTAACTTCTTTCTTTTTTATTTTTAAAACATGGTCATTTGTACGTTCAGAAGTCATAGTTATCGGTGTCTCACTAGTTTCTGATAATTTATCATTAGATGGTGTAATATTTACTAATGGTACTGATAAATCTGATAGTTGTGTTTGTTCTTTCGTTTCTCTTTTTTCAATAACATCTCCAATATTAGTTACATCTTCATTAAATTTTTTTGTATATGAATTTTTTCTTGAAACAACACCTTTAATAATACATTCAACCTCCATTTCTTCATCACTAATCCTATTGGTTACTTTAAAAGAATTTTCTAATCTACTTGAAGAAAAATAATATTTATAATTAACCAAACAATCTTCATTAACAATTGTGTCTCTAAATTCTAAGCAAACTTTATCAGACATAAATACACTATGAAAAATACTTTCTTCTTTAATTCTAGAAAAGTTTAGATATTTTAAAATATGTTTATCCATTATTTTTTTTGTTACTGGTTTAATTGTTTTAACTGGTTTTATTAGTTTTTTTGATTTTAGTAAATTTTGTTTACCAAACAATTCAGATTGATATGGAACTTGATTAACACTTGAAGTAATTCCATCACTTGGATCATATCCAAAACTGTTGGTAACCATTACCGAGATATTTGACTCTTGTTTTATTTTATGTTTTTCTGTTTGAAGATGATTAAAAGCAGATTGTGGTACATGTTGTCCACATTTCCATTCTCTTAATCTATCTTTCAGGTCTTTACCTGACATGCTATCTAAATAATTTAGAACATCCATTTTAGTGAAATTTCTATTTGTATGATATAAAACATATTAAATTTTCAATTTTTTTTATAAATAAACTAAACTAGGTTGAGACTTAGTTTTTTCTCTTCTTTTACATATATTATCAACATATTCAGCCCTTTCTCTTATTGTTTTAATATAATTGTAATAATCGTAATATAATTCTCTAAAATCTTCTATAACAATTCCTTCTTCAATTAAAAATTTACAAATTTGCACAAAAGATTGTGTTCTAGAATATTTTAGTTTATTAAAAATTTCCTTTCTATAATCATTTGAAATATCTTTTCTTAACTTTTCATACAAATAATAAAAAGTATGTTCTTTTATTAATAGACAGTTTTCATTTCTTGCTGGATTATTTTGTATACTATATAATAAATTTTCAAAACATTTCAAATATATACTAATTAATTCGTTATCATTAAAAATATTAATTTTTTCAATATATTCTAATATTTCTTTACATAATGATTTATTACTTAAAATTTGTATTATTTCTTGATTATTTAAATTATATTTTATTTTTTCAAATAACCAAATAAAACTCTTTGCATCGAAAATATATCTTTGAAAATTAAATGTTCTATTTAAAACACTTAAATTAAAATTATATTTTTCATATAGATATTGTAAAATCTCAAAATTATCATTTTCATATGCTATTTGGAAAAAATATTCAGATAATTCAGGCATATACTGATAGTCATCAAAAAATATCTTAAATCCCTCAATATTTTTTGTTTTCACTATTATCTGACAATTTGTACTAGGTATTTTTTTTAGTTCACAACCTAAATAATTATCATTTTTAAATTCTCTTAAAAATTTATTTGAATTACTGGTTATTGCCCAAGTTAACAAAGACCAAATATTTTTATGCACTAAAGATAATGAAATACCTCTTTCAATAAGATATTTCAAACATGAAAAACTATTATTTTTTGCACATTCATTTATTAAAATATAACCATTGCCTATAATTAATTCTTTTGGTACGTGATCCCAATAACTTATATATTCATCATGACATAAATCTGATAAATTATTTTGAATAATATTTATATTATTTGATGCTAATGCATATCCATCAATTATATAGTTGGGAATGTATGTTTGTTCACTCATTTTTCTTTATTTTTTACTTAATATATATTATATATTTATCAAATTTTTTTGAATTCTTCTTTTTTCTTATCAGTTAAAACAACAACCACATAATCCATATACAAATCATCAAAAACTTTTTTAGGATCTTCATTTGTTTTCATATAATAGTATGGTTTTAATTTTAATTCAGATTTTTCAGGATCTAAATACACAGTTTCTCTTATTTTCTTTTTGGCTTTATGATCATAAGATTGTATTCCAATAAATTCCCACATTGAATACATGCGATCTAAATAATCCAGAGGATAATTTGGTCCATTACATATTATATTTCCAAATTTATATTTTTTTAAAGGATATAATTCTTCTTTTTTATAATATTCATTTGGCCAAGTTTTTCTTAAAACTGGATGGTTCATTTGATATTGTCCATTTTCTTCAACATATAAAAATATATCAATAAAAGGATATTCTTGGCCAATAAATCTAAATTTATAAATATGCCAATGTTTTATTATTTCAAAACCAAATTTTTTAAGTTCATCATTTAATCTTAATAACTTGTCCAAATCTTTCTCATAAATTCCAATATCAACATCATCATCCCAAGGAACTATTTGTCCGTGTCTAACCGAACCTAAAACTGTTCCACCAATTACCCAATATTCAATTTCTTGTTTGTTTAAAATCTTAATCAGGTTTTCAAATAAATAATATATTTGGGATACTTCACTTTCAGTTATTTGAAAACCTTCTTTTATATTTTCAGAAGTTATAAATAGTTTATTATCTGTATTAGGCTTGTTCAAACCATAGTTTAGTTCCCATTTATTAATAAGATAAACGTTGTTTAAAACAACTAGTACAAATAATATAAATATTAAAAATAATACTTTATTTTCCATTTGGATATATAATATTACACTAAAAAAATATAAAAAAAATGAAAATAACATATTATACTTAAATATATAATGAAAATATCAAATATTCGATAAATGCAGTATATTGATGAATATATAGATTTACATAGTAAATATATGGATAAAACAACTTTTGAAATATTAGAAAAAAATGAACAAGATGTTAAAATTAAATATAATAATAGTTTTGTTATAACAAATACTTTTGACACTAATAATAATAATATAATGACCGCTAATTGTCCAAATGGATTTCATTTATTACGAGTTATTTCTAATATTACTGGTTTGGAAATTTCAGACATATTACCAAAATTAAATTTTGATATGGAGTTTAATCCTAGCATTATAATGTCTATTCAATATATTTTAAGTGTAGGAATTAATGACTTTTGTACAGTTTGTGGACAAAGCTTAGAAATTAAAAAGCTTGGTTTAGTTAATTCTTGTTCTAACCATAATTGTAAAATTAAATTTCATCATATACCAAGTGACAATTTAATTACTGATAATTGTAAATCTGATCCAAAAGTATGTTCGTTTTTAATACAAACTCTTATTGCATGTTCATCACATCCAAAAGCCCATATTGCTTTTAAACCATTACCTAAAATTATTGGTATCAATGATCATACAGATTTTCAAAAAATTATTCCAGATTATTTTAAACAAGCTGATTTAACATCTCTAATGTTCCAAATAATAATGGCAGATAATGATATTCAATTATTTGAAAAGATAGGTGAAATACCATATGCAATAATAAAAAATGCTTTGTCTTCAAATTATTTTTCATTATCATCTAATGATAATATTGTAAAGGATAGTACAGTAACTTTAATTAACATTAACTATTCTACAGAAAAAGAAGAAAAGTTTCAATCAACTCAACAATATCTTTTTCATGGTTCCCAGCTTCATTCATGGTATCCAATTATAAAAAATGGACTAAAAGTTCTTTCTGGTACAGAATTACAAGCTAATGGAGCAGCTTATGGTAATGGTATTTATTTTTCTGATAATTTTTTAACTAGTCTATCTTATTCTGGAAGAAGCACTAGTACATTTGGATTAAATGTTGTTGGAGTTTTTCAAATTGCTGACACTATAGAAAAATATAAAAAAGCACCTGGGATATTCGTTATTGCTAATGATAGTATATTACTTTTAAAATATTTAGTATTTACACGAAAAAATGATTATGGTAAAAACTTAGACATATTAACAAAATATTTTACTAAAGAAATTCCTCTTAATTCTAAAATTACAACTGTTGGAGTATGTATTATTAAAAACAAAAGGTTAAATCAAGAATTTAAATTATTAGAAAAAGCGTCATATCAAATAAATATTATTAACGAATCTAAATGGGAAACAATTCTAAATGATAATACTAAAATTATAATTAAATTTGCAAATTATCCTATTAAACCACCTAATCTTATATTAGATACAGGAATAATACCTCCTACACTATTAGATAATGATAAAAATATACAAATACCAATTATACATCCAAATGTATGGTCGATCACTACAAATTTAGTCATGGTTCTAAATCAATTAAAGGATATTATTATATAAAATAATTTAATGTTTTTTTATTTTTTTCAGTGTTAATTATATAAAAATATTTATAATGACAGATATTAACTTTAATAAACACACATTAATAATTAGCTTGTTAATAATTTTAACAATATTGTATGTAATTAATTTATATTGGAGAGAAAAAAATGTTGAAGGATTTAAAGGTGCCAGTATTGAATATGGTACTGGTCATTATTCTGGTTCTGGTAATAATGTCGTAGTTTATGATAGAGGTTCATATAACTATAACCAAGTAGTTAAAGTTGATGGAAAAGATATTCCAATAGTTAGACAAGCGTGTGGTGATGGTTGTTCAACTAGTCCAAATATGGGTAAGGAAAGTGATGGTTATAAAAATCCTGATGATGGAAGATATGAAAGATGTTTAGATGGTAAAATTACTAATGATGGATGTAAAATTGCTTTTGATCAATTTTTTCATTACAATTCATTTCAAAATGACAAAAAAACATTATTCTTAAAATCATATAAAGATTTTGGCTATAATTGTGATTTAGGAAAAGGTACAACACCATTAAAATATGATAATAAAACTGGAGTAATATCTTGTATTAGTCTTGATGGTAAAAAGTGTTTAGAATTTAGCTCTAAAGATGAATGTAATAAAAGAATTAATTTAGTTCCTTATAATACAGTAACTCCTGAGGAAATAAATGGATATTCTTATAAAGGTTGTTTTAAAGATAGTAAAACCAGAGCTATTAAAACACAGTTACCTGGTGCATATACTATGACTAGTTGTATTGATGCTGCTAAAGCTAAAGGTTATGATACAGCTGGTCTACAAGCTGGTAGTGCATGTTTTGTTGGTAAACAAGGTGTTGATGGAACAAATTTATCATTATATGGTCAACAAACTAATATAAATGATTGTAATATTAATAGTCCTGGTGGTTGGACAAATGTTGTTTATAGTTCAAATTCATCTGTTCCTAATGCTAAAGGAGCAGGTAAAACTGAAAATTATGCAGAACAGGTTAAATCTACAGACAGACTGCTTAATAATACACAAGTAATAAATTGTGATAAAGGTAAGACCGGTGATATATGTACTAATTTATATAATTATGCTGGTTATAAGACTATAGAAGAACTTGGATTTAAACCTAATAATAGTATTGAAGAAGGTAAACTGTTAGGTCAAAAAAATGATAATGACACTGCATATAAATTTGCTAGTTATGATGGAAAAAATTTTATTACAGTTGATAAAGAAAAATTCCCTCCAACTTCAGAAGTTAAACCTGCTGTTTGTTCTGAATATAATTCTAAACTTGATCCTAAATATCCTGATGCTTGTTATCAAGCTTATAAAGAATTTAGTCTATTTGCTTCTGATAATCCACTAACAATTAGAGGAAATAATCTTAATCAAGGAGTACCAAATACAATTAAAGATACATCTAAACTTAAAGATATTTATATAAATTATCCAAGTGTTTTTAACGATCCTAAGGCAAATTATGGTGATCCTGATCAAATTTCTAAAGGTATTACTGATGCTCTTAAAGATCATCCAACTATGTTTTATTGTTGTAATAGATCATCTGATAAAAATACAACAGTTAGAACAAGAGTTCCTTTAGATCCTACTACTGACTATTCAAAATTTACTACTGATATGACTAAATATGGATTTGATTTTAAATCTTTAGCTGTAGAACCAGAAGTGTGTCCTAAAGATTTATCACCTGCTTCTTCAGCTTGTGATAATTTTATGGCATTACATTGTGAAAATGTTTTTAACCAAATGAAAAAACAAAATTTAGATATATATAAAGATCTAACTAATTATGCTCCTGAATGTGCTTGTTTTACACCCAAAAAACCTACTGAAGTTCAATACCAAAATGTTCCTTCAATTTGTTATAAAGATAGATGTCAAGCAAATACTGGTGCATATTTAGATCCTACTTCTTATACAATTGATAGTACAGGGAAAAAAACTACTGCAAGTTGTAATATGACCATATGTACAAATATTGTAGACACTTCAGGATTAAGTGCTGGAGGTAGTGCTGACATTTCTTCTAATCTTCAAAATAATTGTGGTCCACAAATTGATGCTGCTAAAGACGATGCGGCTACTAAAAAAGCTACTTCTCCTTCAACTGCTCCTTCAACTGCTCCGTCAACTACTCCTTCAACTACTCCTTCAACTACTCCTTCAACTGCTCCTATATCTATTCTTCCTACTTTACCAACTTTATCTGGTAGTACAGACACTGGATCAAGTTCTGGATCAAATTCTGCTTCATCAGATTCAAATACATCTAGTGATAGTGGTGATTCTGGAAGTAATACTACTTTAATAATCGCTGTTGTAATAATAATTATATTGTGTTCAAGTTCTTCATTATTTATGAGAAGAAGGTAAAATAAATATTTTTTTCTAGTTAATAATATATTGTATAAATATTATAAAATGAAATATATTCTTAAAAATGATATAAATGAATTAGATTCAGTATTTGATAATACTTATTTGATTATGTATATATTATTAGTAATTTTAATAATGATTGCTATTAATATTATAAGTTATTATACTTGTTTTATTAGTTTTCAAACAAATACCAAGTCCGAAAATGAAGAAAATTTAATTACTAGCGAAGTTAAAGAATAAGCAAAAAATATTTTTAAAAATTATATAAAATAATTTTCAAAACACAATATATATAAATGAAATATATTGTTCAAAATGACGACAATGTTATGTGCGATATGGACCTAGCTACCTGGGTAATCATATTTATCTTAATCTTAGCTATTGTTTATTACTTGATGAACATGTTTGGTGGTAAAGGCCGTGTTAACTCAAAAATCTCATGGTTAATTATTATCTCACTTGTTGTTTCTGCAGTTTACTTGTTAATGTCTTAATATCATAATATCTTAAACAAAATTATCTAAAGTTAACAAATTTTTAATTAATTATTTTTATACTTTTATAATAAGTATAATATTTATTATTTTTTGGTGGTTCTACACCTAGTTCAATTAGATAATAAATTAATTCTTCACTAGAATCGTAAGACCATGTGTTATGTATCATCATTTTTAATATATATTCATAATCTTTTGCATCAAATGTATATCCAAAAATAGATATATAGTTCATTATTATTTTAAGTGTTTCTAAATTTTTATTATTTATACAAGTATCAATTATGCTTTTTGTATTATTATTATTTAAAAATACATCAATTCCTGCTATCTCAATTATCCAATTTATTAGTTCGACACTTCCATGATATATTAATGTAGATGTAAATGTTTTTTTACTATATGATCCTGTTTTAATTTCATATTTTATTAGATCAAAAAATTCTTTCTCATTTATGTTTAAAACTTTTTTTAATTGAATAAATTTTTTTAAGGACATTTTTTTCTCAGAAGTATTTTCTATATTATTTAAACAACTTACCATTATTTTTGCTTTATCTATAAATGTAAGATTTACTGTTTTAAATTGTTCCAAGACTATAATATATGTTTCAAAATCAATAAATTTACTTGGTAATGTTAATAGATCTTTTTTAATTGGAATAACATTGTCTTTTATAATAATATTAATATATTTAAAAACTTCATTACTGCATTTTTTTATTATGTCACATATTTTATCAGAATCTTGTTTTACAAATAAAATATTAAATTCATCAGGAAATTTATTTTCTAATAGTTTAATACTATTTACATTATCGAATTTTTTATAACTACTTTTTGTAACTATGTCTATCCAATATGTTTCTATCTCCTTCCAAGTTATTTTTAATTTGTTATTAACATAATCAAATATTTTTTCATCACCATTACTTATTAACTTTTCTATAATTTGACTTTTATATTTAATAAATTTATCAATAGGAATTGTTTCAAGATAATCTTGATAACCATCTTCTAAATAATCAGTTATTTCTTCCATAGATCTCTTTAATATTATATTTATTAATTTTATTTATAAAAATCAAATTTTTTTATTATTTTGTTATTCTAATACTTTTATAATAATTATAGTATTTATTGTTTATCGGTGGAACTACACCTAAATCTATTATTTCATATATAATATCATCATTTATTCCATCCTCACTATAGTCTCGTTTTTTTATAATTTTACTTAGACTATTATTTAATTCGTAAATGATTGATTCATCTATTTTTAGGTCTAAAATATTCATCCAACCCAAAATATATTTAAAAATCTTAATATTGTTTCGTAAAATACATCCATTTATCATTTCATCAATATTATCTTCATTTATTATTTTTTTTGGTTCAATGTTTTCAAAAAAATATTCGATTAATTCCAAGGTACTATATTTTATTATAAGAATACACAATTTTTTTTCTTTCAAATAATTACTAGTCTTATAAGTTAATAGATTTGTTAATTCTAAGTTTTTAAAATCTAATATTTTCTGTATTTTTTTAAAATTTTCTAATGTTATTACTTTTTTATCATTTTCATCATCATCTAATAGCATTACATTTAATGATTTGTAATAGTTATATATTAATTCATATTTTTCTTCTAGTGTAAAATTTATACCCACACCTTTAATAAACCATGCATAAGTATCTAGAGAACAAAATAGTTTAGGTGATTTAATATAAGATTT
>JACCDO012410095.1_pt1 | contig 16531 bp, 17 predicted proteins | sample 7446101 | NCBI WGS metagenome assembly JACCDO01 (sample SAMN15323440, study PRJNA562643) | freshwater metagenome | isolation source: river surface water | place: USA:Blue River Watershed | collected 2017-08-16 | reverse complement strand
ACATCCATGTGCAACGTGCTGCAAATGTCAAGTCCAATGGTGAGGCCATGCAATTTGCCCATGACTAAATCTTCTAAACAACATCTGACCAATTGCTCCTTCGTTCTAAAAACTTCTGGCCCAATAAATCCTGCCACATCATTCACATGAACCCAAGCTTGATGATCCGCTTTTTGAGTTGCAATCAATTTTTTAAGATGTCGCATAAATCCGTACTTTCTAGATTCATGGATGACCATATCAAAACCTTCTCCATGACCATTGGTCTCATCAGCTCCTTGTCCCGTTTCAGCATAAAGTCCATATTTGCCTTTGCGCTGTGCAACATGGGCTTTCATTTTATCTATGGTGACGTCAAAAGTTTGATTGGCAGCGACTGTACCTGCAATACTTTGAAACCAAATTCCTGTTGATTCGGGTTGCATTTTTTCTACAGTTGCTTGCACATCTATATGTGACAATACACAATGCGGAATAGTGTCCGTCAATGAGAAAGTTTCAATGATATCTTGAAGTGTAGATTCAATTTTGGCTACTGAAGAAGGTTCACCAGAAACAGGATTGGTTCCAAGTACAACATCGCCCACTGCGAAAGACCAAGCGTTCATGACTTGCCAGAAAATATCCTCTGGATCATCGGTTGGTGAGTTGGGCTGCACCCTTGCTCCCATATATCCCTTTGCGCCTATTTGACTTTGCGGCAAAGGGTTAAATATTTTTTGACTTACGGTGATTAATTCTTCATTGCTCATCAGTTTTACTACACATGCTATCTGATCACTATGAAGATTAGGTAATTGTTTTATCGATTCTTCGCTTTGTGTAAGTAAAAATTCTTTCAGCTTTCCAAACGTCAATTGTTGCAGGGCATAATTTTCCATGTCACCCATTATCAGAGCTGACTGATTGTCCTGAAATATTGGATGGGCGATTATATCGCTCAACACTGTATTGGAAAGTAGAGTCCGAGCCAATTCACGCTGAGATTCATCGGGAGCAGCTATTCCGGCAATCTCATCTCCTTCTTTAAAAGCATTGGCATGACCTAAAATCTTACGGTACAAGGACAAATCGAATGAGCCATTTACCCGATTGATAAAAGAAAAAATATCCTCATTATCTAACATCAAAGGCAAGATATCCGAGGCTTGGGATTTTTCACGTCCAACTGCGGCTGATAACAATGAGGGAGCCAGCAGAAAACCAGCTGTCAAACCTCCCAGTTGATGAATGAACGTTCTTCTTTTCACCATCCGAAGATAGTTCAATCAGGCTCTTTGTTGCCTAAACTTTTCGTGATTAAAAAGCAAAATCAGGTGTCTCTGCGGGAATGAACTCCCATTGCAAAATCTTTGCTGTTTCTAACTGAGGAACACTTTCCCAATGGTCTTGTTTTTTAATCCAATATTGTTCTGTAGTTTTCGAATAGTTTCTTTCAGGAATAAGGGTAGAGCAAATTTGCTTGAGAAAAACAAATGGTCCATTTTGCCCAATAAAGTGTTTTTTAAGATCGATGATGGCCGTTTTTCTTAGACTCCCGTCACGGTGATTCAATTTCAATTCATGCGTTGTAACAGGAGGCAATGCGATAGCTTCTTGAAGCAAATTGGGGTGTAACAATGTGTTCATCATTTTTGAATTTTTCCAAAATTGATGAGGGTGGTCGTAATCTATTTACAAATAAAAAAAAGGGCTTCAAATGTGAAGCCCTTTGTCTTGAGGGGTTGAATTAAAAATTCTTGATGAGGCCAAGATTGAAACTCAAGGCGCCATATTGCTTGCCGTCGGAAAGAAGGAAATGATATTTTCCATGGAGATTCACTCCCCAACTTTCAGAGATATTGTAGTTGATGCCAAGTTTAGGGGCAATATTCAACATTCCATCTCCGAATTCAGAATTTCCGTCGGAACTTATCCCATATTTTAACGCACCAATATCTATCCCAGCATAAGGAGAAATGGCGTCAGTCATGAAGGCATATTCTGTAGAAAGCGAAATGGGCATCGAGATGAAATTTATTTTTGTTCCAATGAAATCGGAAGAATTTGTGTAATAACCAAAATGAGCACCAATTCTAATGTTGTCATTAACATTATAATTCAATTGAATTTGAGGGCCCAATTGGCTATCATTGCCACTTCCATCATTTCTGAAAATACCACCTCCAATACCTACGGAGAATTGAGAAAACGAACAAAGGTTGGCCACCAGTAATACTAAGATGGCGAAAGCTCTAATTGAATTTTTCATTTTTTTAATGATTTAAATGTTTATCCCTAAACTATAATTCAAAATGGAGTGTCATTCGAATCGGCACCAAGAGTTTTTAACCTGAAAATGTTAAATGTTAAACGCTTTTGTTTTTAATTTTCATGATGATATCTTGGACAACATTGGGGTCCAGTAAAGAAGTAGTATCTCCAATGGCTTCATATTCTCCTTCAGCTATTTTGCGCAAAATACGGCGCATGATTTTTCCGCTACGAGTTTTGGGTAACCCTCCCACAATCAGCACCTGATCCGGTTTGGCAATGGCTCCTATTTGTTGCGAAACGGTTTGTAGTATTTCTAATTTTTTTTCCGCGATGTTGATGGCATGGTGGTTGTCACAAATAACAAAGGCAAAAATGCCTTGTCCTTTGATGTCATGCGGATATCCGACAACGGCACTCTCGATGACGTCAGGCGTGTGGTTAATCGCATTTTCAACTTCGGCTGTTCCTATTCGGTGTCCACTGACATTCAATACGTCATCCACTCGGCCCGTTAATCGATACATTCCTTGCTCATCCCGATATGCGCCGTCTCCGGTGAAATAGTAGCCCGGATAGGTGCTGAAGTAATTGATGATGCAGCGTTCATGATCGCCGTAGGTTGTTCTAATCATAGATGGCCATGGCGACTTGAAACATAAATTACCGGTAATGTCATTCTCCATGATCTCTTGCCCCTTCTCATCTAATAACACAGGATGAACCCCAGGCATGGGTAGGGTTGCAAACACAGGTTTTTCAGGGGTTACTCCAGCCAATGAACTGATCATGATGCCACCCGTTTCCGTTTGCCAAAAGGTATCCACAATGGGGCATTTTCCTTTTCCCACTTCGTTATGGTACCATTGCCAAGCTTCTTCATTGATGGGCTCTCCGACGGTCCCCAATACTTTTAAGCTGCTCATATCCTTTCCCTCCAGCCACTCATTTCCTTGTGACATCAAACTGCGTATGGCTGTCGGAGCAGTATAGAAAATATTGACGTTGTGTTTTTTGACAATGTCCCAAAATCTGCCCGCATCTGGATAGGTAGGTATTCCTTCGAACATGACGGTTGTTGCACCGTTCAATAAGGGTCCGTAAATCAGGTAGCTGTGGCCCGTTATCCATCCGACATCCGCTGTGCAGAAATGCACTTGTCCTGGCTGATATTGAAACACATTTAAAAAGGTGTATGCTGTCCATATCATGTAGCCGGCTGTGCTGTGGACTACTCCTTTGGGTTTTCCTGTCGAACCACTGGTGTACAAAATAAAAAGCGGATCCTCACTGTTCATCGCTTCAGCAGGTGAAAGGAAGTTGTTTTCTTGAACAACTTCATGCTTCAATGTTTCCCAATCGATGTCGATGTCTTTTGCTTCAAGGGCTGTATTTAGATAGTTATAGACAAGTACTTTTTTAACGGTCTTGGTTTCTTGTAAAGCCTCATCTACCAATGGTTTTAATGCAATGCTCTTGTTCCCTCGCAAAGCTGCATCCATCGTGATGACCCATTGGGCTTGTGCATCTAGAATGCGGTCCGAAATGCTTTTGGCACTGAATCCCCCAAAGATGACGGAATGTATGGCGCCAATTCTGGCGCAAGCCAATACAGCGATGGTCAGTTCTGGAACCATGCCCATGTATATGCAAACACGATCTCCTTTTTTAACACCCATTTTTTTCAGCATGGCTGCTGCGATGCACACCTCACGATGTAACGCGGAATAAGTATACGTTCTGGACGGTGTTGCAGGGTCATTGGCTTCCCATATCAAAGCCATTTGATCACCTTTGTCATTTAAATGGCGATCGAGAGCGTTTTCGGTGATGTTCAATTGCCCACCAGAGAACCATTGAATGCGGGCTTCTGAGAAACTTCCCGAAATGACATTTTCCCATTTCTTTTTCCATTCAAATGTTTCCGCTATCTCACCCCAAAATGCCTGCGGGTCTTGTATGCTTTTTTGATGGGCCATTTGATGTTCGGCCATTGTGCTGATGCGCTTCATTTTTCTAAGTTATGGATATACTGAAAATTATGGTTTGGTTAAAACTAAGGAAAAGTAGATAAACAAAAGGAGTCCCAATCGAAATGATAAAATTTAACGATAAATTTCATTGACATCCGTAATCATGATATTTGTCATATTATCTTCGGGACTGAATGCGAGCAATGAAATTTCCAAAATGGTTCAGAATGGGATTGATCGGTCTTTTGACTGTTCCTATTGCTTTGTTGATGATTGTTGTCGTCATCCTACATCTTCAGCACGATTCCTTGGTCCAGGAGTTACTAAAAAAGGCCAATGAAGATTTTGTTGGGAATGTTTCTATCGATCATTCAGAAATTGACTTTATTACAGATTTCCCTTTGGTTGATATTGATTTGAAAGACCTGCGCATCCATGAATCAAAAAATCTGGCAGTTAAGCCCATTGCGCAATTTAATGATGTTTACATCGGGTTTAACCTGTGGACCATATTGAGTGGCAAGATGGAAATCAATCAAGTTCACATAGAACAAGGTCATTGTGATGTGGTTCAATACAATGAAGATGAATTTAATATTGTCAATGCTTTTCAACCCATAAAACCGGTAACTGATGTTGAAGAGGAATTTCATTTATCACTGAAATCTATTGTTCTCAAGGATGTTGACCTGAATAAGGAGAATAGGGTGAATGGTATGAAAATCGATTTGTATTTGAATGATGTTGAGTCAGGCATCAAGACAGACTCTGTTGAGTTGTTGTTTGATTTGAATGCTCATTTTAAAATGTCGTTAGTGATGAATGGAGACTCGACTTTTCTGAGAAACAAACATTTGGCATTGAAGACAGATGTTCATTTTAATAAGATAAGTCAATTGTTGACCATTGACTCCACTTCCGTTGAGCTAGAAAAGGCCACTTTTGATTTAGCGGGTAGCATTGATTTTAGCCGTGAGGTTTTTTTGGATCTCATGTTGGAAGGGAATAAGCCCAACTTTGACCTTTTCCTTGCCCTTGCTCCGTCAGATTTGGATTCGGTTTTGGCTAAGTATGCTAACAGAGGAAAGATATTTTTTGAAACAAAAGTTTTCGGGAGTTGTATAAATGGAAACATGCCAGCAATTGATGCCCAGTTTGGCTGCCAAGCTGGATTCATAGAAAATACGGAAGTAGAAAAGGAGTTGAATGACCTTTCATTTTCAGGATACTTCACAAATGGTCCCAAACACAATCTGGAAACCATGGAGTTTGGTTTGCGTGATTTTTCAATGCGACCTGAAGTGGGTGTTTTTTCGGGTGATTTGGTTGTGAAAAATTTTGAAGAACCGGACATTAATTTAAAACTAAATTCAGATTTTAATTTGAATTTTATTACAAAATTTTTTGGATTAAAGGATTTTTATGATTTGGAAGGAAAAGTGTTATTGACCATGAACTTTCACGATGTAATCGATTTGACACATCCGGAAAAGAGCATTGAGAAGCTTAATGAATCCTATTATACGGAATTGAAAGTAGAAAATCTGCGATTTATCAATTCCCTTTATCCGCTGCCCATCCATGATTTTGATTTTGACTTAAAGGTGGATGGTCACTACGGTCATATCGATCGTTGTGATTTGAAGATTGGGAAAAGTGATATTCACATGACGGGATCAATCAGTGATTTGCCAGCCATTGTTCACCACACGGCCATTCCAGTAGTTGCAAAATTGGATATCAAAAGCAAGCACGTTGATTTGTTCGAACTTACTGGATCTGATTCTGCGTCTTTGGATGAGGAGCTCAATAACTGGAGCATGAGCATGCATTTTAACGCTTCTGCCAGAAGTTTTACGGAGTCTGCTTATTTGCCAAAGGGAGAGTTTTTTATTGATGATCTCAATGTTGGATTTAAGCATTACGCTCATAGATTGCACGATTTTCATGCTGATGTTTATGTAACAGACGAGGATTTTAAAGTCATTGATTTTAGCGGATTAATAGATCAAAGTGATTTTCATTTTTCAGGCAATTTGACGCATTATGACCTATGGTTTCAAGATAAACCGATAGGAGCAACTCAAGTTAATTTCAATTTGAAAAGTAACAGGCTTCAACTGAGAGACATCGTCGGATACAAAGGACAGTTGTTTTTGCCGAGTGATTACCAATTGGAGGAATTGGATGGATTAAGTATAAATGGTAATGCAAATCTGTATTTTCAAGATAGTTTATCTCGAGTGCAACTAAACGTCCTGCATAGCAAGGGTAGTATGAAGGGGCATCATTTGGATTTAGCCAATTTATCATTTCAAATGAACTTTGATGATGATCATTTGGATGTCAAAAATTTGGATTTACAGATAGGGAATTCTGATTTAATCGGAGATTTTATTCATTACTTTGAACAGCAGAAAGGTGAAACCAATCTGGTTCATTTAAAATCTAAAAATCTTGATTTTGATCAATTGTTTGCATGGCAAGAGAAGATTATCTCCAACAATCAGCCGCAACAGGCGACATCTTACCATGACGAAGGATACAATGTTTACACTCTTCCTTTTGCAGAGATGAGTGGTGCAATTGAGATTGGAGATCTGAAATACCACAAGTATCATTTGACCAATGTCTCAGGCGACTTTAGAACCCATAAAAATCATGTCGTTGATTTGAGGAAGTTAAAGTTTTCAGCTGCTGATGGGGACTTTCTATTGAATGGTAAATTGAATGCCATGGATCCCAAACATATTTGGTTGAACGGCTCATTGAATGCCGAACACGTTGATTTAGACAAGCTGTTTTTTAAGTTGGATAATTTTGGTCAAGATTACCTGGTTTCCGAGAATCTTCACGGAATAGCCAATGCTGACATCAATTTTAAAATGTCCTTACACAAGGATTTTGCGCCCATATTGGAATCTTCTGAAGTGCATCTGGATTTGGAGGTCTTGAAAGGAAAGCTTGAAAATTTTGAGATGCTTCAGGCAATGTCCGACTATTTTTCCGATTCCCAACTGAGGTTGGTTGTATTCGATACATTGCAAAACCACATCGATTTTACGAATGGCGTTTTGAATATCCCTAATATGTCCATCAGCTCTAATCTTGGTTATCTTGAGTTGAGTGGTAAACAGGACATGGACTTTAACATGGATTATTATGTCCGCATTCCTTGGAAGCTTGTGTCCGAAGCGGCGTCATATAAGTTGTTTGGCGCTTCAAGAAAGGATGCGGAGATTAAAGAGGTTTCTGAAGTTGAAGAATCCAACAATCAGCGGAAAAGGCGTTTTGTGAATGTTAGAGTAAAGGGCAACTTGGAGAATTATAAAGTTACTTTGGAGAAGGATGAGAAATTGAAGAGAAGAAATCGATAATTTTTTAATCCATTTATCGTAATATTGCAATAGAGAGATGGGGAGATGAATTGATGAGGTGATGAAGGGATTGGTAATTCAAAATTGTGCGATATGGGAGCAACGAAATCTGATCAGTTTTCTGATCATCATAATGAAATGTCGGCTTTGCTGAAGGCGCTGGCGCATCCAGCGCGCGTGGCCATTGTTGAGTACTTATTGAAAGTAGAGTCTTGCATATGTAGTGACATTGTAGATCATTTGCCCTTGGCGCAGCCTACCGTCTCGCAGCATTTAAGAGAATTAAAAAACGCTGGTATTATTCAAGGGTCAGTAGAGGGAACGTCCATTTGTTACTGTCTGAATGAAAAGGCTTTGGTTAAGTTGAAGAATTATTTTGGAAAATTGGAAAGTAAAGTAAAATCTAAATGTTGTTGATATGAAAGTAAGAGAGTTAGCACAACACCTGTCTGTCAAGCAGCAAGTGCAATTTCAATTGGAAGATGGAACTCCTGTTCCTGATCACTTTCATGTAACGGAGATGGGATTGGTATTGAAGAATTATGTGGACTGCGGTGGGAAAATGCGCAATGAGCGGAGTGCCACCTTTCAATTGTGGGTGGCTGGAGATACGGATCACCGAATGACTTCGCAAAAGTTTTTAGGTATTATTGCGATTGCGGATGGTCTTTATGGCATTCAAGATTTGGAGGTGCAGGTGGAGTATCAGCAGGATACGATTGGCGTATTTGATTTAAATTACAACGGGGAAAATTTCATTTTAGAATCCAAGCAAACGGCGTGCTTGGCGGAGGATGCTTGTGGTATACCCGCTTCCAAGCAAAAGATAAGTTTATCTGAATTGGGAAATAGTAATCAATGTACTCCAGGAGGAGGTTGTTGTTAAATCGTTAAGTGTATGATGTTCGAGGAAATTCAAAAAACCTGTCAAAAGTTGGAAGGTGAGTTTGATTCAATTCCAACACTCAGAAAGGATGTTCTGCAGAAAATTGCGGATTACGTATCCGATAAAAAGTCGCAAAATTTGCCGGTACAATTGGTGTATATATGTACCCATAATTCAAGACGTAGTCATTTAGGTCAAATTTGGTCAGCAGTTGCAGCGTGTTACTACAACATAGACGATGTAAAAACTTACTCCGGAGGAACAGAGGCAACGGCATTTCATCCCAATGCAATCAAGGCGCTACAATCACAAGGATTTATAATTTCTACCGAGCAAAACAGCAACAATCCATTATACAAAGTGGAGTATGCCAGTAATGGATATACCCGTTGTTTCTCCAAGGTGTATGATGACGATATGAATCCGAAATCGGAATTTGCTGCAATCATGACTTGTTCTGATGCAGAGGAGAATTGTCCCTTCATTCCGGGGGTTGAGTTCAAAATTGGAACCACCTATGAAGACCCCAAAGCATTTGATGGCACCCCTGAACAAGGTTTCAAGTACCAAGAACGCAGTTTGCAGATAGCATTAGAGTGCCTCTATGTTTTCTCCTTGGTTAAAAATAAGTAAGTATTAAAATTTATTGTATGTCAGCACAACATTGCGCTCCGGTTGTGGAGCGAAAAAAATTGGGTTTTTTAGATAGGTTTTTGACCTTGTGGATTTTCCTTGCCATGCTAGCGGGTGTTGCTATTGGATATTTTAAACCTGAAGCCGGCGAGGTAATTCAAGGCATGTCCAATGGTACTACCAACGTGCCATTGGCATTGGGATTGATTTTGATGATGTATCCACCTCTTGCGAAAGTCAATTATAGCAAGATGGGAGAGGTGTTTAGCAACACAAAGGTGTTGACGGCATCTTTAATATTGAATTGGATAGTGGGACCAGTATTGATGTTTGTATTGGCTTTGCTGTTTTTAGCAGACTACCCAGATTACATGATGGGTGTGATATTAATTGGTTTGGCCAGGTGTATTGCCATGGTCGTTGTTTGGAATGACTTGGCAGATGGCAATAGGGAATATGCTGCCGGTCTTATTGCTTTGAATAGCATATTTCAAGTCCTTTTGTACAGTGTATACGCTTATTTTTTTATCACCTTATTACCTCCTTATTTTGGTTACGCCGGTATGAAGGTGAATATCGGAATAGCTCCAATAGCGGAGAGTGTCGGGATTTATTTGGGTATTCCTTTTGCGTTGGGAATTGTGAGTCGTTATGCTTTGATTCATTGGAAAGGTGAGCAGTGGTTTCAAAAGAAATATGTACCTATTATTTCGCCTATCACCCTTATAGCATTGTTATTCACCATTGTGGTGATGTTTGTTTTAAAAGGCAATGTGATTGTTTCCATTCCAATGGATGTGGTTAGAATCGCGGTGCCTTTGGTCATTTACTTTGCCATCATGTTTGTTATCAGTTTTTGGTTGGGTAAATATTTTGGAGCCGATTATTCAAGATCTACATCCATTGCATTTACAGCAACGGGAAATAATTTTGAGCTGGCAATAGCTGTAGCGATTGGTGTTTTTGGCATTCATTCTGGACAAGCTTTTGCAGGGGTCATTGGTCCATTGGTAGAGGTTCCAGCGCTCATTGCATTGGTCAATTTGGCTTTTTATTTCAGAAAAAAATGGAGATGAAAAATTGGATTGGTTTGATTTTCATCTTGATGCATTTATGCTTTTCAGGTGAATATTTACATGCTCAGTTAACCAATGTCTATGGGGTGTTTCCAACAATCAACCCCAGTTATCGTTTCAATGATGGTTGTGTTGCTGAAGGTTATTATTTTGGGGCTAGCCCTGTGGTTTCTTTTTCAGAGTCACGTGAAATACATGTTCCTCAATGGTTGATGCTTTATGCAGAACAGAGCTTGTCGGTGTCATTTGGTCATGGGTGGAGTATGACGGGTAGTTATGTTTTTCAAGAAGAGCAGACGACTGATAGGAAGTTTGTTGCTGAACATCGATTACATGCTCAGATTGCCAAAGAGTATAAATGGAAAAGCAAAGTATTAAAGCACCGTTTCCGTCATGACAATCGTTTTCTTAATGACCATTTCAAGCATAGGATACGCTATCAGGTTTCATATAAGCAAGCTTTTAATGAACATTTTTATTGGGCAACTGGTCAAGAATTCTTTTTCAATCTTTCTCGTGGAAAAGTAAAAACCTACAATGAAAACTGGTTCAATGCCTTATTTGGTATAAAACTTAGTAAACACCATTCTCTTGAACTAGGTGCATTGAATGTTGTTTGGCACACGGGCGGCAATGAATGGTTGAATCAATGGTATTTTCAACCAACTTGGTTAATAGGACTCAATTGAGTGGAGAACCATTTAGTTAGTTAACAGACACAATGAGCATTTAAGCCAATTATGAATCAAAATTATTGATGATTCAGAAAAATTAACAGCCGGCTTGATTAATCACATTGTTATATTGCTTAGATATATCAAATGAACATGTCAAAAAGAATTTCTCCTGGCTTTAACCGATTCCTTTACATCGGATTTGTGATTTTTGGATTTTACTCTATTCTATTTAAACACCAGTGGGGCGATGCGGCCATGTATTTTGGTATCGCTCTCGCATTTGATCCATTTGATCAGGAAGTGTCTTGGAAAGAGAGGCCGCTCTGGCAACGTGCATGTTTGGTTGTTCATTTGGCAATAGTTGCTGCTTGTTTTGGAATGGAAGTGGGTACCAATGATGCAGTGGCTGAGGGATTGCGTGATGGTTGGAATGGGAAGTGATTTTCTTTGATATGAAAGACCGAGCGCCCCGGATAGGAGCGGAAATCCTCCCGAAGGGAGATTGAAGCGGATAGCCGGAAATGGCGCCATTATTTTAAGTTCTGATACATTATCTTGTCCTCCCACATCGAAATCCATTAATTTAGATGCTTAAATAGACAAGGAGATGGGATTTCCCTATATCATAGCTTATTTGCCAACAGTTTTGCTGAGCGCGATGTATGGTTGGATATCTTACCGCATGAGCGCGCAAAGCGAGGAGGGTGAGCGCTTGAGGGTGAGGCAATGGGTCTTCATGAGTGCTGCATATGTCTTGGTGATGAAGGGGAGTTTTATGATTGAGTTTTTAGGCTGTGCAGATGAGAATCAATGGATTTTTTCGGCGAGGTCTTTTGCTCAAGATCCATGGCAATGGCTCAAAGAATTTTACCCATATGAAATAACAAGATCCGGGACAGTAATTCCATTGGGTTTACTGGCTTCTGTTGTTGGTGAATTGACCTTTGTTCATGCGCGGATGTTGTTTTTTGTATTTTTCGCCATCAATGTTTTATTGATTCATCTTATTGTAAGAAATCGCTTTTCAGATCGCGTATCGATGATGTCAATATCTTGGTTTTTACTGTTGTATTCAATGACAAGTTTGGTGGATTATTCAGCCTACAACAGTGAAATGCCAGCACTCACTTTTATATTAATCTCCTTGTTTTTTTTGTTTCGTCTTTTGGATTCTGTGGCAATTAGAAAGAGTGCGCGGTTTTTGGCCCTGAGTTCTGTACTGATTCCTTTTGCAAAGGAGCAAGCGCTTTATATTGCGCTGTTGATATGGGTGTTGGGGTTATTGCATTTGGTCAAGAAGCACGATTGGGTAATGTCGATGCAATACATTGGCCTAAGTGTATTGGCAGCCCTATTTCTTTTTTCCCCTTTGATTTATTTTGGAACAGTGGATGTTTTTTTGAAGAATGTTTCAATAGCGGCCCAATATCAGTCCAATGGATTTGGCATGGTAGAAAAGGACCTGGTTAATGCGTCTTTCATTCTTTATTTTCTGCGATTGGTTTTTTTGAACGCCATGTGGTTTTTCCCTTTCGTATTCTTTTTATTTTTTATATTCAAATTCAGCGGGTGGCGGATTGGTAGCAAAGTTATCCGTGACAGGAAAGATGGGTTGGTTATTCTCCTGGGCTTGGTCACCTTATTGACCATTTATCTTCCCCGCAATGGTATACGGCATTATTGTATTTTTCTCATTCCTATTGCTATTTGGTCTGTGGCTTTTGCCATTGACCTATGGAAAAATCGAAAGTGGGCGTTGGTTGTGGTATTCACTTTGCCATTCACTATGGGAGTTGATCCACAATTTAGAAAGTCAATATTTCCTGTTTTGGGATACCGTCAACCGGATGAGATTTTTGCAGATGACCCTGTTTATTTTGGCATGAAAGCCCATGTCAAGCCGGGATCTAAAGTGATGATTTGGGGATGGGCCAACCACTATTACAATTTGTTTCAGTGCGAGCGTTGTTCTCACTTTTTGTATCCTCAGTTTGCGTTCGGATTTTATAAGGAGGCCGATTTTGTGAACCAAGTATACATCAATGATTTTCAGGAGTTCGCTCCAGATTACGTGGTTCAAGCTGTGGGCGATGGATGCTTTTATTTTACGGATTCACTCAAGTGCGACATGATGAATCACCATTCTACTTTGGCGGCCATATTGCGTGAGCAATATAAATTGGTTTATCAGCGTCAAGGTGTCAAGATTTATGCGCATCATTAGAGGTTGGTCAAATGAACAAAGAGTTGCTCTATTCTCATTTAATATCCATCATGCAGGAGCGTGAACAAGAATTGAATCGCAATTGGTCGGCGTTGATGGAGAGTAACCAGCAGGAGGGGAAGAGCTCCGCCGGGGATAAGCATGAGACAGCTGGAGCGATGGTTCATTTGGAATTGGAGCAGATGGCCAAGCAGCTTGGTGAGTTTCAAAAACAGCACGAAGAATTGTTGCGATTTAAGCCTGAGGATAACACTTCAATAGGAATAGTGCGGATGGGTTCTTTGGTTGAGACCAATTGGGGGTGGTATTATTTGGTTACGTCTATGGGGAAAGTGGTATGGAGGGAACATACAATATTTGTCCTTAGCGCTGGATCACCGCTGGGGAGCAAGTTTTTGGGAAAGAGTGTGGGCGAGGAAATAGTCCTGGGTGATCGCCAGATACAGTTAAGGAGATTGTATTGATTGGATTTAAGATCTGTTTTTTATCCTTTTAATGTCCTCTCTTTTGTTTTCAATTTGCCGTTTTTTATCGAGGATTTGCCTTTTTTGAGCTTCAATTTCATCTTTCAAGTGCTCAATTTCTCTTTTCTTTTTTTCACGGAGACTGGCTTTTTCCGATCTGTCGGCTCTTGCAATTTGAGCTTTAAAGCGTTCATTGACTTTTTTAATGTCACTTTTTTTTGCATCAATATTTTTCTTATTCATAAGAATGAAATCTTTGATGCGGCTGATTTCAGTTTTTAAACCTGCAATTCGTTCTTTGTCCATTTATTTTTGAATTAGATGTGCCACTCTCCTTTTTTCCAATTCTCTTTTTCTCCATGTTCGTTTAACTCCCGGAGAGTCATCTCATCCTGCGCTCCAGAGGTATAAAACGGCTTTCCATCTGCTGTTTTGTAGGCAACTTGGCAGTAAAGACCAAAAATATTATCCATCATCTTTTCAAGATTTTTCACTTTTTGACTACCTCGAATAATTGCAGGATCAGATGATTTTTTTTCTCTTACCTCTGAGATGGTCTTTGAATAATCTAAAGGCGTTTTGGATGAAGCTTCTCTTTGATTAGATGCGTAAATACTCAATCTTAAGTACGGAAATCGATCATTGAATTCTTGCATGATTGATTTTAACATGGTGTTGCCATTCATGGACAGTTCTCTAGCCATAGCACTGTTTTTTAAGAAAATTGTTGTCTTGTTTTTGTGTATAAAGAATAAATTGGTACATATCTGATTGGAAACGATTTTTTTCGTTTTACGTCATCTATGCGCGTCCAAAGAAAAGTATTGTTTCAGTCATTCGCTGAAGCTCATTTTTTCAAGGGCACTATTTTTTATTGGCCTTTCTTTCTCTTCTTTTCTCGTTGCGCTCCTCACGTAGCTTGGCGATTTCTTTTCCTTCTTTGGTTCTTAAGTCTACTTTTCCATCTTTGGTTTTTTGAGCAGCTTCTCTCAGTTTCTTTAATGTCATGGTATTTTAGTTTTGGTATGCCAACAAATCTAATTTTTCCAATGTTGTTATGTTATACCATTAATTACCATTAATTTTCACGTTGCTGGCTTGTGATTACTGCATTATTTTTGATTATGGCGCGAAAGAAGAATGGTGTAGACACCGCGTTTATTGAGGAATTGAAATTTCAAGTTGAAGAGCTTATCGGCTTTCGTATTTTGATTTCAAAGGATTGTTTAAAGTTGTCAGAATTGATTTATGCATCAACCAAGGTCAATCTCAGTGTTAGTACGATCCGCAGATTATGGGGATTTGAGGCAACACCATTTTCGCCAGCATACGCCACCATTGAAATATTGCAAAAGTTTGTTGCTCTCGTGGGGCAGAGACATGGGCTATCCTCCATGGCGCAATTTGTTATCGATTTTTATGAGCCCTTGCATTTTAAAACCATTGACTTAGACGATAAAACATTCCAAGCCAGTTGTAGAAAGATTGCTTTGTTGTTGAAAGAGCAGCCGATTGTATTTGATGAAGTAAAAGGACTGCTGGCCGAATCAGAAATGGGCAGAAAGTTTTTTTATGAATTGTTTCCAGATTATGATTGGTTAGTCAAAGGGCTGTTGGAAGGATACAGGGATTATCTAGATTTTTCAACTTCACGGAATGATCGACTTTTTGGTTTATCCATGTTTTTTTACCATGCGTATCTGACCCACAATAAGTCACTCATGATGCATTATGCTGCTGAGATTCGTGAAATTTGGGAAAGGGAATCTGGTGAGGTGCATCCTTTTGTATTGGGAAGATGTTTCTTTGCATTTTTATATACCGCAAAAGCAGTTCATTGGTCTAACATTCTTGGTATCATGTGGATGGAGGAACAGATGATTCCCCGACGAAAGAGAGGGCTTTTCCTCGAATTTCCTGGCTTTCATTATTTTGTTTGTGATGCCCTTTATCAAAGAGAAGATTTCGTTTCATTGTATCAAATGACAAAAGTGGCATTGGAGCAATTTCCAAGGTCGGAGGAATTTGAGTGGAAAGGTTATTACGATCAACTCAAGGTTTATCAGACGGCTGCATTGTGGAAAATGAATAAGAAGAAAGAGGCCTTGAGCCTTTTTGAAACAGTCAACACCTCAAGTTACTATTTCATTTCTCGCGATTATTATATAGGAATTTACAAGCAGGTTAAGGAGCTCTTGGGTGTTCATTGATGTCAATCCGGCACTTTTGGCCATTGTTCAATGGATGTCTGCAAGAATTAGATTCATCCTTGTCTGCAGCGACTAAAGTTTTTATTCCATTACAAAAAAACAGCTTTCAAATTTTTGTTCAAGTCTTTGCGTTGTTAATTTTACTCTGTATTTCATTATGGAGTTATTCAAATCAATCGTTTCAAGAATAATTGACGTCCCGAATGAGGAGTTGCAATCCTTCGTTAGCCTTTTTACCATTCAGGAGATCAAGCGCAATGGATTTTTGAGTCATGCCGGAAAGCAGCCGGATGAGGTTTTTTTCATTGAGAGAGGATTGGTCAGGGTCACGATACAAGATACCAAGGGAGCAGAACACACCATTCATTTTGCCATGGAAGGACAGTTCATCGCTGATTATGCCAGTTACCTTAGAAAACAACCAGCTAATTATAGCATTCAGGCCATAGAAGATACCCGAGTGGTGGTATTGAGTCGCTCAGCCATTGATTGGGGCTATGAAAATTTGGCCAGTGGAGAGCAGTTGGGTAGACGATTAGCCGAGTTGTATTTTTCGATGCATGATGATCGAATTAAAATGTCTTATCTCTTGGGGCCAAGAGAGCGATATGATGAAATAGAAAACGTTTATCCAGGTATTTTAAGTCGCATTCCCCAGCACATGATTGCCTCATATTTGGGAATTTCGCCGGTCCATTTGAGCAGAATTAAGCGCTCAATTTGAGAGTCTAAACATTTGTTATCGTTCTAAATCGATT
>JACCDO011094959.1_pt1 | contig 16531 bp, 13 predicted proteins | sample 7446101 | NCBI WGS metagenome assembly JACCDO01 (sample SAMN15323440, study PRJNA562643) | freshwater metagenome | isolation source: river surface water | place: USA:Blue River Watershed | collected 2017-08-16 | reverse complement strand
AGCACAATTTCATTTGGCCATGCCCGTCGCACTTCAACATGGTCCACTGAAGAAATGTCCGCCAAATTTCTATTTATTGCATCGCTGTCAACTCGAGCAAGAGGTGTACCTAATTCGATAGCAGCTTCGGTTTGAATTAATGCAGACGATGCAATTTGATTTCCAATAACTGAAATTTTCTTAACTGTTAACCAGTTGCTGAAATAAGTTGCATAAATTGCAAACATAGCGGCAACAAAAAATGCAGTTACCAAGAAGATTCGTTTTCTTTTCTTCTCACGACGCCTACGCTCTATTGAGCGAACGTTTGAATCTTGATTACTCATTGGCTTTTAGCTGCCAACTTTTCGAGAATTTCTGGGCACAACAGACCGATCTCGCCCGCTCCCAAAGTCATAATGATGTCTCCAGGGCTTGCATTTGAAATCAAATGTTCTGACACTTTTGACCATGATGGTTCAAAAATAACATTTTCTTTTGCAAGCGGAACATTGTCCGCCAAAGTTTGCCCGCTAGAACCGGGAATAAATTCCTCGCCAGGTGCAAAGACTTCAAGAACTACCACCTTGTCTGCAAGCCCGAGGCTCTGACCAAACTCCTTTGAAAATAGAGCGGTTCGGTAATAGTGGTGCGCTTGAAATGCGACAATCAATTTTCCGTCTCTAACTACTTCCCGAGCAGCTTTTAAAGTCGCCGCTATTTCGGTTGGATGATGTGCGTAATCGTCATAAACGCGAACGTCGTTAACTGACCCTTTGAATTCAAACCTGCGCCGGGTTCCAGAAAACATCTCTAGACCGTGCACAACTCCTTCAATATCAGCACCTAACTCGATGGCAGCAATTGCGGCAGCGCTAGCGTTTAATACATTGTGCGTGCCCGGCACTTTTAAATCAACCTTCAAGATTGATCTGCCATCGTTCAATAGTTCGAAGGACCAACCAAACTTCTGGTGATTGAGTAACTTGATTTGATAATCAGCATCACCATTAATTCCATAAGTTTTGGTCTGAACATCGGCTGCTTTTGCTTGTTCGGCCAGTTTTCTTCCGCCGGCATCATCGACGCAGATTACGGCTACTCCACCATTGGATTTGGCACACTTTGTGAAATCTAGAAAAGCGGCTTCAAGTTTTTCAAAAGTTTGCCAGTAATTTAGATGATCAGGTTCGACATTTGTAATTATTGCAACCTTGGTGTTTAAAGTTAGAAAAGTTCCATCTGATTCGTCTGCTTCAACCACAAATATTTCGCCGCTACCAAGGTGCGCATTTGACCCTGATTCATTTAGTTCGCTACCGATTGCAAACGATGGATCTAGTGCCGCCGATTGCAATGCCAAAGTGAGCATTGAAGTGGTGGTGGTTTTTCCGTGTGTTCCAGCTACTGATGCAACTTGGTGGTTGTCTGTCAAAGCACACAGTAATTCAGCCCGATTTAGGATCTTTATGCCGAGTTCGCCCGCTTTTTTAAGTTCTGGGTTAGTTGCTGGGACTGCTGTTGAAGCGGCAATTGTGTCGAAGAGCGCTTGCCCATCTTCGCCAACAATGTGTGACGAGTCATGGCCGATAAAAACCGAGATACCTTCTGCCTTCAAGGTTTGCAATCTGCGACTATCTTTCGCATCACTACCGCAAACCTGGGCTCCTTGGGCATGTAAGAGCCTTGCCAAGCCACTCATACCAGCGCCGCCAATTCCGACGATGAAAACACGTCCTAGTGGATGGCTCATCGGGCAACCTGCAAAATTAAATCGACAAACTCTTTTGCGCTATCTACTTTTCCAAGGCTGCGGCTCGCACTTGCGCAATTTTCTAATCCCAGAGATTGAATTTTTAATATAGCTTGATGCAGAGTTTGTGAGTTTAAGTTTTGATTTTCAATTATCAATCCACCGCCCGCATCCACTACCGGCTTTGCGTTCAGAATTTGTTCACCGTTTCCAACCGCAAACGGAATGAAGATTGCAGGTAATCCAACCGCGCAAATTTCGGCAACTGTCATTGCCCCACTTCGAGAGACAACTAAATCTGCCACCCCATATGCGTATTCCATCTTGTCAATGTACGGAACAGTTGTGTAACTAGGGATGTTGCGAATCATTTGATCTTCGTTACCGCGGCCAACAGAATGAAGAATCTGAAAACCGCTTGCGATTAATTCAGGTGCAAGTTGCGCGACCGCATCGTTAATTACTCGAGCACCTTGACTTCCGCCAAATACCAAAATGGTTGGGCGATTCTCATCTAAATTCCAAAGCCCAAGGCCGGCACTTCGATTTTGGGCCTTATCGAAATGTGCAATCGGATAGCGAAGTGGTAAACCAATTTGAACAGCGCCAGAAATCGAGCCTTTTACTGTCTCAACAACTTTAGTTGCGAATCTTGCACCAACTTTGTTCGCAAGCCCTGGTTTAGCGTTTGCTTCGTGAACCACGATTGGAATATTCAAAGATCTCGCAGCGAAATACGCCGGTAATGCAACGTATCCACCAAACCCAACCACCACATCAGCTTTAGTCTCAATTAGGTGGTGTTTGGTGGCACCAATTGCGTCGTGCAACCGGCTAGGTAATGTGAATAAATCTTTGTTAATTCTGCGTGGAAGTGGAACAGGAGGAATGAGCGTCAGTTGATAACCGCGGGCTGGCACTAAGGTGGTTTCGAGGCCTTTTGAAGTTCCAAGAATTGAAATTGAGTCTCCACAATTGCGCGAACGAATTTCGTCAGCGGTATTGAGTGCAGGTTCGATATGTCCGGCAGTACCGCCACCTGCTAAGACAATATGCATTAGTCCCTACTTCGAACTTCTTTGATCTGAGAATTATTGCGAGCGAGCGATGCTAATACTCCAACCGCTAATAAACAGGCAATCATTGAAGAACCACCGTATGAAATAAACGGAAGCGGTACACCAGTAATTGGTACAAGTTGAACGATTGCTCCCACATTAATAAATGTTTGAACCATGAACCAAGCAGCAATCCCAAAAGCCGCCATTCTTGAGAAATCATCCGAGGCATGAAAAGCGATGCTTAATGCAGTCATGATGAATGCAACTAAAAGCAAGAGAGTTAGTAATGTTCCAAATACACCTAACTCCTCGCCGACCACAGACAAGATGAAGTCCGTGTGGGCAGCTGGAAGGCTTCCCCACTTGCCGGTTGAATGCCCAATGCCTTTGCCAAATAATCCACCCGAAGCCAGTGAATACTGCCCTTGGAGAAATTGCCAGCCAAGTCCGGAAGGGAAAGATTCAGGCGATAACCAGGCTTGAAAGCGTTCAAGCCGATAGCTAGGTCCAGTTATTGCATAGATTAAAACAGCCAATGCACCCAAACCAGAAAACAATGCAATCCAACGTTTGCGAAGGCCATGTGCAAAGAAAATTGCAAGTGTGATGCCACCCAAAATAATCGGTGTACCAAGGTCACCTTCAAGTAAAACCAAAAGCATGATTGCGCCTGCAACAATTGAAAGTAGCAGGTTGTTTGATTGATTTGTTCTATCACGAGTTTGACCGCTTGCAAAAACCCATGCACCAAATAAGACAAGAGATAATTTTGCGAATTCACTTGGCTGATAGCTCATGATTCCAGCAAGATCAATCCAATTTCTTTGACCACCAACAGACGTGCCGATAAACAACACCGCCACCAATGAGACTAAAACAATCAGGCCATAAAAAATTGATAGGCGCTTAAGTTGGTTGAGTGAAGTGCGAGCTAGAAAATATGCGCCGGCTAATCCAAGTAACAGTGCACCGAATTGTTTTAACGAAAGACTCCAGGCATTTCCAGTCATTCTTGTTGAGAATACTCCACTAGCTGAAACGACCATCGCGAGTCCAAATGCACACAACACTGTTGTAATGCCAATCAGAAGTACATAATCGGTACTAAGTTTCCGACTGCGATTTGCGGCAGTGTTAGTCATTGTCATTCTTTCCCCCAGCTAGTTTTAGAACTGCACGAGCAAACATGTCCCCACGTTGCGAATAGTTTTGGTACATATCCCAGGACGCACAGGCTGGAGCTAGCAAAACCACATCTCCAGAAACCGCAATATTGGTGGCCGCCTGAACTACTTCATCAATTGCTTGCGGTGCCATATTCGAAATTTCAATTTGAGGAACGTTTGGTGCGAATTCGTCAAGTGCTCTTTTTAGTTCCGCCCGATCTCGACCGATTAAAACCACCGCTTTAATTTTGTTCGCTACCGCTTTTGCAAGTTCTGTAAAGTCTTGGCCTTTGGCATCGCCGCCGGCAATCCAAATCACGTTTTCAAAAGATGAAATTGCAGTTTGCGCCGCATGAGCATTTGTAGCTTTTGAATCATCAATGTATTTAACGCCATTTACGGTTGCAACGTGAGCCACCCGATGTGCGGCTGGTTTGAATTGCTGTAAACCAAGTTTCACAGCCGCCGGCGCAATTCCATACGCCCTTGCTAGAGCGGCTGCTGCTAATGCGTTTGCTACATTGTGTATTGCCGCTGGCTGAACATCTTCGAGCTCAGCAAGTTCAGTTGCTTCGGTACGAGTGTTTTCCACAAATGTGCGATCAATTAAGAACTCTTCAACTACACCGAATTCACCTGGCATTGGAACCTGCAATGTAAATCCAACCGCTCTGCAGCCTTCAATCACATCCGCTTCGCGAACCATATTTAAAGTAGTTTCGTCGCTTGAATTGTAAATTGCTGCAACTTGTGTGCGTTCATAAATTTTGGCTTTGGTTGCAACATATTCCGACATCGAACCAAAGTGATCGACATGATCTTCAGCAACGTTCAAACAAACCGACGCAAGCGGACTCATTGAATAAACAAATGGTAATTGCGGAGCGCCAACTTCTACGGCGATGACATCGTAAGGATCTGGGTCCATAACTACTTCAATCATGCTTCGACCAATGTTTCCGGCTGCTACTGCGCGCAAACCAGCAGCCTGCAACATTGATTCAAGCATCAAGGTGGTGGTGGTTTTCCCATTAGTTCCGGTTACACATAACCACGGTGCCGGTTTTTCCAAATCCCGAAGTCGCCAAGCCACTTCTAGTTCGCCCCAAACTGGAATTCCATTTTCAATCGCTGCAGTAATAACTGGATGACTTGGTGGCAAACCTGGAGAAACCACAACTACATTTGAAACTGCGGGTAATGCGAGAGGCTCTCCGAGGATGACAGTTGCGCCAAGAGTTTCAAGAATGTTTTTCTTCTCTTGCAAATCTAGCGTATCTCGCTCATCGATTGCGGTTACTTGTGCACCGAGGAAAGTTAAATTGTCGGCGGCTGCATATCCTGCAATCCCTAAACCAAAAACAGTGACTCGAATTTGAGACCAGTCACTGTTGCGATTCAAATCTTCCAGGTTCACTGCCTAATCCATTCGGCATAAAAAATTGCAATAGCAAGTGCAACCCCGAGCGCGTGAATTAACCAAAAGCGAACCACAATCGTAACTTCGTGCCAACCTAATAATTCGAAATGATGATGAAGTGGAGCCATGCGGAAAATTCTCTTGCCGCGAAGTTTGAACGAACCAACTTGCAAAATAACTGATACTGCGGTGGCCACGAATAGCAAACCAATCAGCGGCAACAACATCTGTGTTTTCGACATGATTGCAAGGGCTGCTAATCCACCACCAATTGCAAGAGATCCGGTGTCACCCATGAAGATTTGGGCTGGTGATGTGTTGTACCAAAGGAAACCTAAAAGCGCGCCAGCGAAAGCTGCGGCATAAACTGAAAGATCAAACGGGTCTGCAACCGAATAACAACGAGGCCCTGCTTCGTAAATACAAGATTGCCCATATTGCCAAACTGAAATTACTGTGTACGCACCAAAAGACATAACCGCAGCGCCAGTTGCTAAACCATCTAAACCATCTGTGAGATTAACTGCGTTAGTGGCAGACACAACAATAAAAATTACCCAAACGATAAAAAGTCCAGCTGGTAAAACCAAGCCAGTATCTCGAACAAATGAAATCGCCTGACTTGCAGGCGGCATAGTCGAATTCGTTGGGTTTAACCAAGTGACAGATGGATTTTGAGTCACAAGCCAAGCAAAAATCGCACCGCAAACAATTTGTCCACCGAATTTAGTTCGAGCTCTAATGCCGCTACTTCGTTGCTTGAAAATTTTCAAGTAGTCATCAGCAAAACCAACTGCACCCAAAGCAAAAGTTAAAAACAAAGCTACAAAGCTTGAATACGAAGGAGCTCTGAAAGTGATGATATGCGCCAGTGAATATCCAATAAACAAAGAAAACAGAATCACTGCGCCACCCATAGCTGGAGTGCCAACTTTGGTTTCATGATCTGGGTAGTGGATATCTTCAGTGGATTGACGGATAGCTTGCGCTAAACCTTTTTGCCGTAAGAATTTTGCGAAAATTGGAGTGAGGATTAGGGACAAAATCAGCGAAATACCGCCGGCAATAAGCACCAACCTCATGAGTGCGTATTCTTCCCTGAAGCCCAGTCTGTGAGGGCTTGCGCCACGCTCTCCAGACCAATCGCACGCGATGCCTTTAGATAGACGATGTCCCCTGATTTCAGCTCTGATTTAAGTAGTTTTATGGCTTCTTCGATGGTGTCGACATACAAGGATTCGTTATCCCAAGATCCTTCAAGTGATGCACCCATCTGAATCAATTTCGCACCTTTACCAACCGCAAGTAACCGGTTTACATCAAGGCGCACACAAAGTCTGCCAATTTCATCATGAGCTGAATCTGAATCTGCGCCGAGTTCGCGCATTTGACCTAAGACAGCCCAAGTTCTTCTGTCTCCTGCCATGGCTTTTAATGCCTTTAGTCCAGCACGCATCGATTCAGGATTTGCATTGTAGGCATCATTTACCAAGGTGACACCATTTGAAAGCTCAGAAACTTCCATCCGCCATTTCGATTGAGGTCGCGCATTTGAAATCGCATCACAAACTTTTTCGAAATCAAGTCCAAGCCCAATGCACATCGCAGCTACCGCTGCCGCATTGAACGTTTGATGCTCACCTACAAGATCAAGAGAAATATTTTTTGTATCACCGTTAAAAGTTAAGTCGAAAGATGGCTTTGCAGTTGGATCTAGAACCAAATTGCTAATTCTCACGTCGGCGGAATCTGATTGTCCAAAAGTAATTTTCTTGGAATTAGTTTTTGAATTCATTTCAGAAACCAATGGATCATCTGCAAATAGAATTTGTGTGCCTGATGGCTTCAACCTCTGCAATATTTCACTCTTCGCCGATGCAATGGCTTCACGTGAACCAAGCAGTTCAATATGAGCAGAACCGACATTTAGCACGGCTGCCACATCAGGTGCAGAAATTTCGCACAAATAGTCAATATGACCAATTCCGCGCATACCCATTTCAAGAACTAAAAACTTGGTGGAGACATCAGCCGACAAAATTGTGTTTGGCAAACCAATTTCATTGTTAAACGAACCGGCTGGAGCAATTGTGGAACCAAATTGCTGCAAAGTCGCTGCAAGTAAATCTTTGGTTGAAGTTTTTCCACTTGATCCAGTGATTGCGATAACTTGGGCATTGAGATTGTGTCGATGGTATTTAGCTAGCTTGCCAAGTCCAATAAGTGTGTCCTCAACAAGCAAACTCAATTCTTCGATTGGAGTGGAAACCATTGCGGCAACAGCACCGCGTTCAAATGCCTCTTCAATGAAGTCATGTCCATCAAAGTTTTCTCCCTTTATTGCAACAAATAAATCACCCGGTTGCACTTTGCGTGAATCGGTTTGAATTCCAGAAATAAATTCAGTTGCCGCATCGATGTACTCAATGCGTGCATTTGTTGCCTGCCCAAGTTCGGCTAAGGAATATTTCATGTCATTCTCGCTCTAAGCGCTTCAGCTAAAACAATCCGGTCATCAAACGGCGCAATTACGCCATTGACTTCTTGTCCACTTTCATGTCCTTTGCCGAGCACAATTACACAATCACCAGGATTTGCAATCTTTACTGCGTAATGAATTGCTTCTAGCCGATTTGCTACTTCCACAATTTCGGCTTGCGTGCTTTGCGCTCCGCGTAAAACTTCAGCTCTAATTTCACTTGGTTCTTCAGTTCTTGGATTGTCATCGGTCACAATCACTAGGTCTGAGTAAAGGCCAGCGTTTTCACCCATAGGTGCTCGTTTATGCGGGTCTCGATCTCCACCGCAACCAAGTACAGATATCACCTTTCCAGTGGCACAGGTTCGTGCAACTTGAATTGCACGCGCAACCGCATCTGGAGTATGTGCGTAATCAACTAGCGCCACAAAATCTTGTCCCGACTCAATCCGTTCGAGTCGACCTGGCACTTTGATGTCACTAAAAGCTGAAACAAATTTATGGAGGTCTAGTTTCAAGACATCGGCCACCGCAATGGCAGCCAAAGAATTGGCAATATTGAAATCCCCTGGAATTGCTAAAACAACTTTGACTTCTTTGTCTTTATATGTTGCGGTGAATTGAGTTTTGCCATCTGCCAGTACTTCTATGTTTTTGGCTTGCCAATCAGCATTTGGATTTGCAACTGCGTATGTAACAACCGGAATGTCAATCTTTTGCACCAACTCCACTCCCCAAGCATCATCAATACAAATTACAGCTTGTTCTGAGCGCTCTGTTGTGAACAATTTCGCTTTAGCGGCGAAGTAATCATTCATATCAGCGTGGAAATCAAGGTGATCTTGGGTTAATCCGGTAAAAACAGCAACGTCATATTTGATTCCATCGACTCTTCCGAGCGTTAGTGCATGGGAAGAGACTTCCATCACCAAACTTCGTGCACCTTTTTGATGTGCACCAAGCAGAATTGAGTGCAGGTCCGTTGATTCAGGCGTCGTGCGAGAACTTGAGAAAGAATCGTCGCCAAGCGAAATTCCAATTGTTCCTATCAAAAGTGGATTCTGCTCTAGGGCTTTGAAACCTGTTGAAATCATATTTGTGGTGGTGGTTTTTCCATTTGTTCCAGTAACCCCGACAGAAAGCAACTTGCCTTGAGCATCTTGATAAATATGTTTGGCCAAAATGGCCATGTCATGGCGTACATCATCGCTAAGGATGACTTCAATTCCATCCACAGCAAGTTTGGCTCCAACTGAATCTGTGAGAATAGCAACTGCACCTAGCGCAATAGCGTCGCTTGCAAATTCAATACCATGTCTTTTGAAACCTGGAATTGCGGCAAAAACAAATCCAGGTTCAACTTTCCTGTGATCGTGAGTTATCCCTCTGACTTCTAAATTCGAAGCGATTGGATTCAAATGTGATTTTTCAAGAACATTGTTTAAGGCAACGGAATTTAAAGTTGGTTTCACCAATCATCACCAATCCAATGGCAATCGGTCTGTAAGTTTTCCAGTAGGAACAACTCTCATGCGTTGAAGTGCAAAAGTCATAACCTTCTTGAATACAGGAGCTGCAACTTCACCACCATAGTGACCGTTTACTGGTCGCTCTAAAACTACTGAAACGACAAGTTCTGGTTTATCAGCTGGTGCCATTCCAACGAAGGATGCAACATAGCCACTGTATTTGCCCTGTGCTTGGCTGTAGTAAGAAGCTGTTCCAGTCTTGCCAGCGATTCGATATCCCTTAATTTTTGCTAACGGTGCAGTGCCTTCGGCAGAAACCACACTTTCCATCATTAGGCGAACATTTCTTGCAACTTCGCTCGAGACTACGCGGCGACTTGTTGAAGCAGGAGTGGCTTCAAAGCGGCCCTCTTTATCTGTGTAACCAGAAATGATTTTTGGCACTACGCGCACTCCGTCATTTGCAAAAGTTGCGTAGATACTGGCCGCCTGAAGTGCATTTACGCTGTAACCCTGCCCGAAAGACAAAGTTGGTTTTGTGGTTCCTGACCAAGTTTCAGGTTTTGGCAAAGTTCCCGAACTTTCACCAGGAAAATTCAAACCGGTTGGCTCGCCGATGCCAAAAGCTCTAAGTGAGTTGTACAAAACATCATCGGACACGGTTTCGGCTGCCAGAATCGATCCAATATTTGATGAGACAGCCAAAACACCAGTTAGTGTTAATTTGATACGGCCATGCGGATCGTGGTCTTTAAAGATTTTGTTATAACGAGTTAACTTCGCTGGAATTACCATTTTGCTTCGTGGATTTAGTCCACCAAATTCCATTGCAGTAGCCATTGTGATGGCTTTGCCGATGCTTCCTGGCTCGTAGGCGTCAGTCACAATTCGATTGCCGCGATTCGATGCTTTAGATGAATTCAAATCGTTTGGATTAAACGTTGGCGCGGTGGCCATCGCCAGAACTTCACCAGTTCGTGGATCCATAACAATCACACTGCCACTTGCCGCATTAGTTCGCTTAACTTGTTCGGCAATCGCTTCTTGTGCTACCCATTGAATATCTCGATCAATAGTAAGTTGCACGTTAGTGCCATCAATTGCTTCGGTGAAAACTTGATCAGCAGTTGAAACGCCTGGTACAACTGTGAAAGTTCGACTGCCATTAGTTCCTGCCAAAACAGAATTCAACATCATTTCAACGCCAGCACCGCCAAGACCATTGGAATTAACGTGCCCAAGAATGTTTGCACCAAGTTCGCCTTCTGGATAAGCACGGGCCTGACTTCTCTCACTGAAGATACCTGGAAGTCCAAGAGTTTCAATTAAATCCCAAGTAGTTGGTGTGACATTGCGTTTCAAAACTACATAACGACGCTCACCACTTAGTCGAACAGCTAAATCAGCTGGATCTAAGTCCAAGATGTTAGCCAATTTTCTGGCTTCTCCAACTGGGTCAGTTACTAAAGTTTGATCAGCAATCACGTTTCGAGCATCTACTGTGACTGCAAGTAACACACCGTTTCGATCAACAATTTGACCACGAACCGCGGGAACAGCCACCGTTTGAGTATTTGTGCCAGCATTTTCCAGAATTTCTTCAGGTGAAACGAAACCTTGAACATAAACGAGAGGCAAAGCTAAGACTAAAAATATTCCGATCGAAAGCAAACGCATCGTTTTAACCCTCTTGGTTAAATAGCGATTGCGGTAATCAGCATCGGTTTGCTGGATTTGATTCCGGCGATCTGTCTGCGTTGCCATCAGTTGCCGCTCACTAAGAAAGCTGAGTCATCAGTCAAAATTTGCGATGTTTGAAGTTGGTCGGCTCCATTTTTGGTTAGCGCAATTGAACTGTGATCCAGGGTTTTCACATTGTTTGTGGTTTTATCCCAAACGTTTGCCGCAACTGGCTTACCTAAAATTTCGCCATCTTTCAAACTTAAGAAAACTGGGGTATCCATCATGACCATCCCGAGGTTCTCTGCTCGTTTGGCCAATGTGGCAGGAGCTGCCATCACCGTAATTTGCTGTTCGAGTGCTTGCACCTGCGCAGAGCTTGTACGAACCTCAATCATGAGTTGCTGTTCAGTAAATGCACCTTGTGAAATCATGGTCTGAATCACGAGTTGCAAAACAATTATTGCTGTCAAGATTGCAATTGTTAAAGCTCTAAACCCAAGAGAACCAACTCGGCGGGATGCCGATTTGATCAGTTCCAACGATGGTCGAATACCTGCAATTGGTTTTATTTCACCAAGACTCTTTACGTTTGGAAGAAAATCATCTAGAACGCTCATGCAGCCACCGCCTTTGCGATAGCTCTAAGTCGAACTGAGCGGGCACGTGGATTTGATTCCACTTCCGCATCGGTTGGTTTTTCATTTCCGCGAACCAAAAGTTCAAACTCTGGCTTTTGCGGAGTGATTGGCAAATCAATTGGAGTATTAGAAGTTGAAACTTTTGCGAAAGCGTTTTTCACGATTTTGTCTTCTAATGAATGGTAAGACAAAACCACTACTCGCCCACCTGCATTTAATGCAGCAAGAGATTGTGGAATCGCTCGTTCCAAAACACTCAATTCTGAATTCACTTCGATTCGCAAAGCCTGAAAAGTTCTTTTGGCTGGATTGCCACCAGTGCGCCGTGCGGCTGCTGGAATTGCACCCTTAATTAATTCGACTAATTGCACTGTGGTTTCAATTGGAGCTGTTTCACGAGCCTTCACAATTGCACTTGCAATTCGACTAGCGAATTTTTCTTCACCAAAAGTTGAAATAATTCGAGCAAGTTCACCGTGCGAATATGTGTTTAGAATTTCAGCTGCAGTGACTGAATCAGCATTATTCATTCTCATATCTAGATGTGCGTCTTGATTGTAAGAAAATCCACGATCAGCAACATCGAGTTGCATTGAAGAAACCCCAAGATCAAAAAGCACGCCATCAACCGAAGGAATTCCAAGTTCGGCCAACACTTCGCTGATTTCGTCATACACAGCATGAACTAACGTGATTCGGTCAGCAAAACTGCCAAGTCGAGTACGTGAAATTTCTAATGCGTTTTCGTCCCGATCAATTCCAATTAATCGAAGATTGGGAAACTGTTCGAGCATTGCCAGGCTATGCCCTGCTAAGCCAAGGGTTGCATCAATCACGATTGCATTTGGGCGCGAAATTGCCGGAGCTAGCAATGCGATGCAACGTTCAAGCATGACTGGCACATGCTTTGGTTGCGTAACACTGCCGGTTACTGGCTCCACTCTTTCGACCCTTCTAGTAGTTATTGGTTTGCGTATGAATTTCGGTCCGCCACCGAGTCCGGTATCGGGGAAGTGATGCCGGGTTCGGTAACGGGCCGTAACTCACACGGGATTTGTTAAATGTTTGGAATTACCTCCCCGTCGAGGTCGACGAAACCAGCTTCAGAATTAGCAAGGTAGGTCTCCCAGGCTTTTGCATCCCAGATTTCGATGCGGGTGTCAGTGCCGATGACGACGCAGTCGCGATCTAGGCCGGCGAATTCACGAAGTGCGGGAGGCAAAGTGATTCGACCTTGTTTATCGGGCTGCTCGTCACTGACGCTGGAGAAAAAGGTTCGGATGTAAGCGCGTACATTGCTATTGGTTTGGGCAGCTGTTCTTAGGCGCTTTGAGTATTCATCAAATTCAGCTCTGGGCCAGACCACTAGACAGCGTTCTTGGCCTTTAGTAATTACCAAACCGCTAGAAAGCAGTTCGCGGAATTTGGCCGGAAGGATCAATCGGGATTTTTCATCGAGGCGTGGAGTATGTGTGCCGAAAAACATCTCGGTCCTCCACTTCCCTCATTTGAAGGCTTTGCCCACCCTCAATTTGGGAGAACCATACTCCACTTCCCTCCCTTTTCAACCATTTACCCCCACTTTTTTACATTTTCTGGGGGATTCAGCCCTTCGGCACCCCAATCTGGACATAAAAAAATCCCCGCGGTGTGCGCGGGGATGGTTGAAAATAGCTTCTTAAAGATCGCCTTCTCGGCGCTTTCTAAATCTTTCTTCTGCCTTTTTAGACAAGGACCTGCGCTCTTTTTTCGAGGCCGGTTGAGCTGGAGATTCGGTGCGGTGCACTGCTGCCATGATGATTTCGTATAGACCAAATAACACGGCCACAAATCCAGCTACACCCAAAAGTGGCTGGTTCATGGATACCCCAACGCCGATCAGGACTACACCTGCCAGAGTGATTAGAGCGGCCAATCCGCTTTTAGCTGACCGAGGTGCTGTTTGCTTACGCAGATTCGAGGCAAAGCGTGGATCTTCAGCGTAAAGCTGGCGTTCCATTTCTTCGAGCATCCGTTGTTCACGGTCAGACAGCGACATCTTGCCTCCTACCGTCAAAGAATAAAACAACGGCGGCTAGTTGTCATCTGAAGATACCAACCGGGCTGGGCGAACCGCTCCATCACCAAACCGGTCACTGGCTTTATCCATCGCCCGTTCAGCCTTTTGCCAAGCTACTTCAGCAAGCCCAAGGTCAAGTTGCGCCCATACTTCTGAAGCCTCGATTAGGCCATCCACTTTTACCCCAACTAGTCGAACCCGAACCCTTTGCAACCGAAGTTCGTCAAATAGTCGTTTGATAGTCGAATAAATTTCATAAGCCGTATCAACTGCTCTATCTAACTTTTTGGAGCGAGTTATGGTTTTGAAATCACTGTAACGAAGTTTTAATGTGATTGTGTAACCAGCCAATGCTTGTTCGCGCAATCGCTTTGCTACCTGTTCAGACAATTCAAGTAACTGCTTTAAAAGTTCTTCATGATCATCAATGTCAGTAGAGAATGTGACTTCATTGCTAATGCTTTTTTCTCTACCATCACTAATTACTAAGCGGTCATCTCTTCCCCACGATAATTCTGAAAGATGATGCGCAAGCCCAAATCCAAGTGCACGTTCTAACGTGGAAACTGGCGTATTTGCAACATCAGCGACTGTGCGCAACCCAAGTCTTAAAAGTTGCTCCTCAGTTTTCGGGCCGACCCCCCAAAGTGCTGCGACAGGCAGAGGATGTAAAAAATCAATCACTCGACTAGGTGGCACCACTAAACAACCATTCGGCTTGATCGCTGTAGACGCTAGTTTGGCAATGAATTTATTTGCAGCTACTCCGACTGAGCAAGTGATCTTTAATTCTTCTTCGACTCTTGCGCGAATATGTTCAGCGATAAAAGTTGGAGTTCCAAGCCTTCGTCTTGCCCCACTCACATCCAAAAATGCTTCATCCAAAGAGATAGCCTCTACTTCTGGAGTTACTTCAGAAAAGATTTCCATGACAGCATCACTTACTTCACCATATTTATGATGGCTTGGTGAAATAACAATTGCTTGCGGGGCCAATCTTTTGGCGGCCGTCATTGGCATAGCGGCATGGACTCCAAGTGCGCGAGCTTCATAGGTTGCACTTAAGACAACTCCGCGGCCACCAGAACCTCCGATGATTACTGGTTTTCCAATTAACTCTGGTCTTTCGATTAACTCAACACTGGCATAGAACGCATCCATATCAATATGCAAAATAGAAGTTTCAGAATCATCAGTTCCAAAACTGAGTCTTGAACGATCTCGCTCGATTGGTTTGCGACTCATATTCCTATCTTGTCCTATCCGGCAATGCCTGGACTAGTGTGCCAAAGCTTTTGTGGGGCTGAGATTGCGACATTTGAATTAATTGCGTAATCGTTTTCAATGAAATCCATAACCGCCTGCACTCCCGCTTCCTTATCTAGTCCCCAAGGTTTTGCGCTACCTGCATTAAATACTTCCTGCACATCTGCCAATGACCAACATCCAGTTCCGCGCACACTGATTCCACGCGGCCCAGTTCTGCGAGTGACACCTCGCATTAACAAAGTCCAAGAGTTAAGCAAAGTATGGGAGTAATCCGCTTGCGTATCTTCGAAAAATGCAGCGTCGATTGGCCCAGTTGAATCATCGAGCGTGACAAAAATAACTCGTTTGCCGCTTCGAACTGGTGGCGTTTGAGCTGCAACTTTTACACCTGCTACAAAAATTTCTTGATTAGAGCGAGTGTTTAATAAGTTTGAACTTGAAACCACATTGAGTGCTTGCAATAAAGGTTTGTAAAAGTCAATCACATGATGACTTACATCTATTCCAAGTATTTCTAGTTCCGCTTGCACTCTTTCAAGTTCGTCCATCTCTGGCAATCCAGTAATCAGTGGCGGAGTGTCAGCTACTGGCGCAAATAACAATTCATTACGGTCCGCAATATGGTTACGGGCTAATTCATTGATATGCACATACAAATCTCTTCTAGTGGTGGTACTGCGATTTTGGTGGCGAGCGGATGGAATTTGATGAAGTGCGTCAAACGCTCCAGCCAATACCAATGACTGCATAACTGGACGGCTGACATTTGTTCGTTGCCACATGTCGTTTATGTCTACAAACGGCTGCGCACAAACTATGGAATCAATTTCTGAATCGCTGATGTTTTTGATTTGCGACAAAGCCATCCGCACCGCATAGCCGGCATCTGATTCTTCAACCACGAAATCCTTTTTACTTAGATTGATATCCAAACCAAGAATTGGAACTCCCATTTGCCGAGCATCTTCGACAATTAAACGTTTTGGATACATACCAGGATCGTGAGTTAGCACACCTGCATAAAACGCTGCTCGATGATGGGTTTTCAACCAAGCAGACTGATAGGTAGGTAAAGCAAAAGCGCCAGCATGTGCCTTACAAAAACCAAAAGACGCAAAAGCTTTTAGTACCGCCCAAACTTCTTCAATCACATCTAGGTCGTACTTAAGTTTTAAAGCTTTTGGATATAACCAAGCGCGAATCTTTGGGAGGTTTTCGTTGTCACCAAAAGATCTGCGCACCTCATCAGCTTCAGCCCAAGTACAACCCGAAAGTGCCGAAATAAGTTTGATTACTTGTTCATGAAAAACCACTACCCCAGAGGTTTCTTTCACAATCTCAACTAGATTCGGATGTAAATACTGAGCTGGCTTCCACCCTTGGCGAGCATTTAAAAACGGCGTGATCATGTCACTCTTTACTGGGCCAGGCCGAAATAGCGAAATATCAATAATGATGTCATTGAATGAAGTTGGTGCGAACTTTCCAATTAGTTCGCGCTGACCTGGGCTTTCAATTTGAAAAACTCCAAGAGTTTTTGTGGATTGAATTAGTT
>JACCDO012007988.1_pt1 | contig 16534 bp, 19 predicted proteins | sample 7446101 | NCBI WGS metagenome assembly JACCDO01 (sample SAMN15323440, study PRJNA562643) | freshwater metagenome | isolation source: river surface water | place: USA:Blue River Watershed | collected 2017-08-16 | reverse complement strand
TATATCCATAGATTTCTTATATATCTTTTTGTGTGAGTGGTCTCTGGGAGGGTAAATTATCAGAGACTCAACTTCACATTTCTATGCGCGCATTTCCCTCCACTCTGACCGGAGAAAGTTTCCTGTCATTTTAAACGCACGAGCTCCTTAAACCGACTTCCCCTCGTGGACAAATTGGATGAGAGTATTTTCGCCATCCATAGTTGTAATATAGTCGCGCACACAGAATCGTTTGAACATCTTTAAAAATACATTCGGCGTAATTGCAAGCTTCTTCTCCTTATTATCATGAACTGTAACTGTAACATACCAAACACTTGTCGGTCGTACATAAAAAGATTCCATATTTTCTTCTATTGACGTCACAAGTTTCTTGATATCATCTACTGCTAATTCAAGTAAGTGATGATACGCATCATTATCAGGATAGAGAGTATTTTTAGACTGAAAAAGTCCCATTGTATACTCTTATAACAGAGCCTTTAATCCGCATCCGAATCAGAGTCAGGAGCATCGCGTACAATTTCATTCGCGTCGCTATCCCATCTACCTACATAATCCCCTTTGCCACCATCTTTGGTTTTGCGGTACAATTTCTCTCGCTGTCCATCGCGCCAGTATTGAACAGAGTTGTGTGTAAAGGGTCGCAGGGTAATACGAACAACTTCTTCTACTTCAAGCGGTGTATCCATTGTTTCCGCAAGAACCGTTCCGCTGGGCACGCGTGTAATAATCTGCTCTTTCGGCGGCTCGGCGAGTTGCTGAAGAACTGATACTGTAGGGGCCTCTGCAGCCTCTTTCTTTGATTTACGTGGAGCCTTTTTGCTAGCGGGCTCTTTCTTAGGGGATGCTGGTGCTGACTCTGCCACGACTGCAACTGTAGCAGGAGCCGTAATAAGGTCTGCCACCGTCTTTGTCTTCCGTCCTCCCTTGGCTCTCTTCTGTGCCTCCATAGCTAGTTCTAGTACTTCTACTGTAGGCGGTCCATAAGCCTTTACTTTTGTGTGATACCAAGGGCTGTCATAAATATGAGACTCCTTTGTATATTCGCTCGTTACATATCCATGCGCAAATGTTCGTACATCTTGCGTGCGTGTCTGAGGAACTACCGTCTTACAATGTTCACAGAGTTTGCCTTCATGAACTCTGGCGCCACATACGGACTCAAGATAGAAGCGATGCTTGCCATCCCCAAAACGCACCAAGAGGTCTTGGCTCGTGATGCGTTTCTGACACCATGCGTCCATCACTCTAGCAATACTGTGTACTCTACTCGGTCAATCGTCAACCCTCCAATTTTTCTAGCCGAGTGCCAAGTGCTGAATTAATTTGTCCAATGACAGGGTCAACACGGTAATTCTGAAGATAGTATATCTCGCGTATACCAGATGCCACGAGAATCTTATAACAATTAATACAAGGATGATGTGTTACATATGCAGTCGCACCGTCAGTTGCAACACCCCTCTTTGCACAATCCGCTATAGCATTCTGCTCCGCATGGACTGTTGCTTGCTCATGATTGTCAATAACAATGCTCTTGTGAGGCGCACCAGGTAAAAATCCATTATATCCAGAAGCTATAATACGATTGTCTTTGACTAAAATACACCCTACTTGTAACCGTGTACAAGGCGAACGCTCGGCAACAAGTCTCGTAATCTTTGAAAAATAGTCAGTCCAGCTCACACGACCTGGGCGTTCATCTGTCATATCTCTTATAGTATATATAGTAATCCTCTTTTACGCGCTCTTTTCAGTAGGAGCAGCAGAGACAACCCCTGCCATGAGTGCCGCCCAAGAGACAGGGAACCGCTCGCGAAGAAACGCATCAACTGCCTCGGCGTAGAGCTGAATTTCGCGCTGAGCGTGGGGGTCAAGACGGAGTTTACAGAGGCGTGCGTAGGCATAGAGAGAGCCAGTCTCAATAAATTCCGTGTACATGCTCTGGGGGAGCGCCATACGAGCAACTTCAGGTGCGACATTCATCTCCATGAGTCGCTCATAATTCGCCACTGCCTCTTCATGCGACTTGCGGATAAATTCCGCTGCAGCCTCATTGTCTTCAACATCTTCAGGTTTGCTGCCCTGCTTGAGTTTAGGGTCACGCGCGCGAAGGTGAAGAGGGTCATACGTTTCCGCCTTATAGTCTACATAACGACGCGAGACCTCATTACGAGCAAACCCAATCGTGTGGCGGAACCACTCGCGCGCAACAAAGATGGGCATCTTGAGACGGAACTGGACTTGCGGATGGAAGAATGGCGTAATATGATTGTGTTTTGCAAGATAATTGATGAGTTTCTTATCGCCTTCAGTAATTTCAGTACTAACCTTATTGAAGGAAACGCGCGCGGCATTGACAACCATAAGGTCATCGCCCATGGACGCGAGGAGTTCAACGTTGCTCTTCTTATCACCAAGAGGGTCCATTATATCTAGGTATCTATGCCTCAACCGATTTAGACCGCCATCGTCAATTTTTACGGCGGCGCAAGCCCATATACGCTCCAAAACCAACAAAACTGAGCGCAACAGCAGCAGCAACTTTTCTGTAAAAAACATCATAGGACATGTAGAATCCAACGGTAGGAAAATTGTCTGGAACATAGCATACGGGGCAACTCTCGCGCCCTGTAAATGTATCACTGTCTATTTCATCCGTACGTTCCATTGAATATCCCATACGGAGCGCCCAGTGCTTAATAAGAATAAGCCCTTTGAGTGTAGCACATGCTGTAATATAGTATTCAATATGTGTTTCAATTGGAAACGGGTCTTCAAGCAATATCTCGGCCCCCTTGCGACTCAACACATATGCATGGGCCCCTGTAAATTTCTTGACAGACCACCAGCCTTTTGGAGCCCCAGGAACAAGTGGCTTGCCTTCAAATGAGCCGCGGTGTACGCCGAGCAACCACATGTGCCACTGTGCTGGCAACTTTCCAACAAGTACATCTATATATTTCAATGCCTCATCATCAACAATTGTATCATCTTCAAATACAACCAAGTATTTTGCATCACTCTCCAAGAACTGTTTCCACAAGCTTACGTGAGAAAGCGTAGCACCTATTGCACCTGCTGTTGCAATTTCATAGTGGCTGCGACGACTTTTCAGAAGTATATTTTCACGAGTGTGGAGACTTATGCGCTCGTCATTAAGAACATCAATCTTTGACCCGTCAATAGCAGAAAAACGGTGTAGATTCGTAAATTCAGACACGGCGGGCTGTGCTGAAAAATCGGTCCATCGGTCTGGGCGTCTATCCAAGTTAATTACAAAAGTCGGACAGGTCCGAATATTTTCAAGGGCCATTATGGTCCTCTCCCTTTTTACTCAATAGAATCTTTTTTCTTTTCACACATTTCTAAAAGATGTTCGGCTTTCGCCTTCGTAGTCGCAGTACATGTAATCCTATACAGTGGAGGCGCCACAACAAAGACTTTTACACCAGGATGCGCAGCAATTTCAGTTAAACGCTCAGATACAATCTGTACACCATTCGGCTCATTTGTTTGGAATCGCACTTCCTTTTCAGCAGTGTAGAACGGCATTTCCATTCGTTGTTGAATAGATTTGCGAAGCTTTTCATTCGCACATTCTTTTACATCAATCAGAATCTCTTGAAAGTATGTATAAGCATCATATTCGGGTTGCTCCTCTTGAATTCCGCGCACGATGCTGCGAACCCCTTTATACAAGGCCTCAACTGCTTGAATTTTATAGTCACTCGCTGCACAAATAACTTGGTGAACTTTATTTGTTCTATGGAACATTTCCATTGTTTTTTGTTTATCTTCCTCTTGAATGGATTTAATGCTCAAGTCAATTTGCCGAACCTGTGTGCCATCCTCTTTGTCAACCTCATAAATTGTATAGACACTCGCAACAAGAAGTTGGCCCACTTTTACATAATCTCTGACTTTGCGTCCACGACGAATATTAATATGGCGCGTAGGAAGAATTACAGGAAGTCTGCTGTACATTGGAAGGCAGCAATGGACGACGTCATCTGTAAAACTTACAACCTCTGCAACAACGAGCTCATCGTTGGTGGGCGCCTCTTTTTCAAGAAGCCGAAAGGATTGAAGTTCTGGCTTGTCCATGGTAGTACATACTTGTAAAAAATAGCCGAGCGTCAATTTTTACGCATCAACGAATGTGTCTGTTTTACAGCGGTCGCACCATACTTTTGTCACTTTTCCAGCACGAACGAGACGTGTATCCACACCCTGACAGTGTTTACATTTTTTATAATATTTAATATATTTGCGGATTAGATTACAGACTGTCAGCAGTTTCCACATACCGCGTAAGATAAGTTGTCCAGACCCATTAATCGTAGAATCGGTAGAGAGTTCTTTACAAATCCATTCTTGTAGGTGCGCAGAATATGAGGGGTCGCCAAAGGCTTCCACCGTATGTGCCCAATTGATCCAAATCGTATGCTTGGGAATTTTTCCAAGGACTGGTTCCTTGAGTCTGAATTTGTTCGTATCCGCTGTCTCTAATTCAGCTGCCTTTCGCTCATAGAGTGTATCCAGAAGCGACTCATATGAATACGGCGGCACTTGAAACTCAGATGCCTCCTGGGGAATCCACTCAATGGTACGAGAAGGGACTGAATATGTATCTCTAGAAATCTCCGCAATAGAGTTCCAGACTTCAGTGGCCGTGACTTTTCCACAGCCCTCTAGAAGTTCACGACCAGCATCTTTGTTCATACGCATAATACTCACCATTTCACCCTTGGCCAAGCAAAGAGGACGCTTGAGCTGAATGCGACGAATCTTCTTCTCAGGAACTTCAAGAATGACACCTTCTACTGTCATAACATTTGCACATACACGAACAATATCACCTTCCTTGGCATGTTTGAAAGAGTGTTGATCTCGTTTGAAGCGCTTGAATTTGACTGTGATTTCTCCAACAATCGGCGGCAGAGAACCAACAAATCCAACACGCTGGCCAACGCAGCGATTGGACGCAGTCAAACTCGGATCCATCGTAGTTTCAATAGCAATAAGGCTTCCAGGAATTGCGTAGGGCATAGTCGCTTCTTCACAACGGAGTCCTGTAATTTGTGTAATGACAGGATGTGCTTTCCCTTGATTGTCAAGAAATCCAGGGCGAAGTTCAATCCAATCGCCGACTTTGCAGACTCCTTGATCCAGACATCCTCCAATGATTCCTCCAGTCAGTTTCGTTTGACCAGGAATCCATTGTTGGGGCTTGTTACAATCAAAGGAGCGTACGCATGTCATAGAGAGATTTCCTTGAAGATCGCGTTTGGGCGGAGGAAGAGCAAGAAGATGTTCCAGGACATCTTGAATGTTCCAGCTATGTTGCGCACAGATTGGATACATAGGTGCTGATTCTGCAACTGTTTCGGCTGTAAAGGCGCGGATTTTTGCCTCATTTGCGACCGCCTCTTCTTTTGTAATTAAATCTAATTTATTCTGAAGAATAGTGATTCGTGAAAGTCCCATCATATCTGCAGCAACAAGATGTTCATATGTCTGTGGCTGAGGAATAACGGTCTGATTGGCAGCAATAACAAAGCACGCCGTATCCATAATTGATGCACCACCAAGCATAGTTGCTAAGAACGCCTCGTGGCCAGGGCAGTCTACAAAGGACAAATGTGCCACTAGCTTTGAGCCTTCTGGAGCGGAGTCTGTTGTCTTTTGAGCAAAGAGTTCGCCCGTTTCAAGATTCTGATAGACTTTACAGTTCGCATATCCAAGATGAATTGTAATATTACGGATTTGCTCTTTTTGATATCGCTGTGTTTTAACACCCGTCAGGGCACGAATCAGAGTGGACTTTCCTTCAGATACATGACCGAGTGTGCCAATGCAATGTGTGGCTTGACGCGCAAGCACTTCAGATTCATAAATTCTGAGGTGCTCCATATACTTGTTTAGCGTATTGTACTATAAAAAAGAGGTATTCTTTATGTCAATTTTTTAGACACGCTTAGTTGTTGGAATTCAGAGTTGCATCGCGCATAAGCTCGGCAATTTGAGTCTGAAGATTGTTTTGGAAGGCGGATGTGACAGGGGGCTGTGAGGATACTGATGCAGGGTCTGTCACCTCTTCATCGTATCTTGTCATACTCCAAACATGTCCCATGTGTTCACGGACCATAGGACGTGAAGGAGCACGAGGGAATCCTGAACGGCGAGCCATAGGACTACTAAATCCACGACCGAGACCAATAGATGTAATATGTTGGCTTGTAAGAACCTGCGCCTCGTGGTCCGTATAGCCAGATTCGGCTCTTACAAGAAGATCGCGAAGAACCTGGACCTCGTCACGGAGAAGTTTGCCTACAGGGTCATCATTGAAGAATGGGTCATTGATAGCATTCTCAAAGAAGCTAATGCGCTCAGACATCTTGCTCTTTTGTTCAGCAGTAAGACGGTGCCAATTATGAATATCTTTAAGAAGCAGCGTACAAAGGTGGCGGTTCCGCACGAGTTCAATATCTTTTTGGCGTTCGCTACATGTCTGTGGGATAGGGCTGACGGACCATGCAACAAGGTCAGGAAGTGTCATACCGCGCACATGAACTTCTGCACCCATCCCAAACTCGGCAGGGACCTTGAAGAGTACAAGCGGCTTTGTGCCAGCATATACATCTCCAACCGTAATTGTCATACGCCCTCCATCAACACTCTCGCTCGTCTTGTATGAGCCAGCGACTATACATCCAGCAGGAACCTCCACACGAACATTCTGATAGGCACAGCTCATGAGGCCGCCGAGTGTATCACCAAATGCAAATGCAGTGTCCTCAATACTATTTACAACGTTATAGGAACCCTGAACATCCTCTGCGATAGCTCGCATAAGCTCCTCATTATGATCGGAGCCGTATGCAACACAATGGACACTCAGGTGGGGAAATGCAGTCGTAAGGCCCCCAACAATTCCACGGAGCTCGGCAGGTTTACTCGCCCCGCGATTAGCATGGCCATCCGTCAGAATAAGAAGACCGGTCTTTTGTGCGTCCCCCTCACAGACTTCACGAACATAGCCGAGACCCGCCGAGAGATTCGTACAACCATTGCATGTGAGACCATCAATTGTATGGCGAATGGTCGCTTTATTCCCCTCATCCGCTGCAACACGCTTGAGATGAAGTGTTGCATCCTCACCAAAGGAGATAAGACTAATACGGTCATTCTCCTTCATAAAATTCAGAATGAGCGAGGCGCACCGTTTGACATTCTCAAGTTTGCGACCATCCAGCATAGACTCGCTCACATCAATAAGAAGAATGAAATGACTCGGAATTCGTTCAACCGTCTCTGGAGCCTTGAGACGAACCGCGTAGGTAGTCATTTGAGCTGGCTCTGTAATCACGCCCGCAGGAGCAACGGCAGGATCAAGAACAAGAAGCTCGCACTCCATTTGTATACTGTATAGACTAGTACCGTATACAAACATACCCCCTGTCGTCAATTTTTTACTGAGTGATGCCCAATTCTTCGCGCATTATTGCTAATTTTTCTGGGTCGAACTTACCAAGAACTGGCGGGCCATATTTTTGCACGTAAAAAATATATTCTGCTCCTACTGAAATATCCATATTTGGCGTATCAATACTCGCAAGAATATGATTATTTAAATTCTTTGGTTTTTCCTTACAATTCGCTTTAATATCCTCAATTGTTGCTTCAACTGTTTGCGATAACTCTAATAATTTTCTAGAGATTGTATCTAAGAATATTGCGGTTTGTTTATTGATAGAAAGTATAGGAGGTTCTATAATTTCGTCGCGTATAGCAGTATAATTAGAATCTATATATTCATTTTGTTTTTGTATAGGATAACTATATACTATGCCACCATATCTATTTGAAGGTGTATAACTAGACCGCATAGTACCCAATGCACCCGATGTAATAAATCGCGGCATATACCTACTATACTACAGATAAATAAAGCTTACGGGATTACCGTAGGCCTCTTAAAATAAGCAGTCTGTGGTAGAACCTGTTAAAACCCGAATATGATTTACAAATAGGAATGCCAAATACATCATACCGCAGGAAACTACGGGTGGTAGGAATAGAACAGCCACCAGTCCTTCCAATAGAATATCCAACATCATATATAGTAAAACGCCCTATCGTGAAGCCACCTCCTAAGAAATCCGAGTCTCAGATTGAACTTGAAAAAATATATTTAACAATAAATGAAACACTTGATATGTTTATTCAACAATCAAAATTTACAGAAGCAACCTTGGAGTTTACAACAACAGACTTAACAACTGTAATAGAAATAACGGATAAATACGTTAAATATTTTAAAGTACTTGATATTATATATGAATATGTTTTGGCAGTTGAAAATACTATTACAGACCCATTAGATAAAAGTAGTATATATACACAAATAAATACTATACGAGAAAAACTTACAGAAATGCCATATGTATCTCAAGACTATAGTATTTTAGATGGATTGATTAAATCACTAATTCAATTTATTATTAATACCATCAAAATAGATACATTTAAATATACATTAGTATATACATTAGATAAAATACATAAATATATTGAAGATACTATTAAATATGATAAACAAGTTGCAGAAATACATACACTTATATTAGATCTGGTGGAGAACATTAAAAACCAAGCACCATCACCGCTTATATCATGGCGTGTTACATATATAAAAGACCTTGTTTCAAAATTAGAGTAAACTAAGAACACTTATCGCGGTCCATTTAATGTTGCTATACCACTTCCATTTGGAGAGCGTTTGAGCGTAGGAAGTCCACCCATCCAAATATAATTTCTGTAAAAATCATAAAGTGATGTATTAAGAACTTCGGTAATTTCTATTGAGAATGAAAAATTCATATTATTTAAATCAATCGGGTCACCATATGGATCTAGTAATTGTACCTGTAAATATTTCAAATCGGTTGGTGAAGGAAAAATAATTTCATTTGCCATAAGTGTTGAGCCATCATCATAGATAATTGAAAACTTATCTTCACGTATAATAATTTTTGCAAGACATTGCAAATAAGTTCCGTATGTTGTTTGTTCAACTGTATGTAAATCATTTATGGATAAAAACATGTAGTTTTCGCCAATTACATCTAAACAGCCCTCAGATGTTATAGAATATGAAAAAAAAGGTGAACAAGATACAGATTCTTTTGTGACTTTATATACTGGTTTACGAAATCCAAGATTATATCCTAATCCGAATCCTGTCGGACGTTTTTTAAATTTTTCGGGAGTTGCAAATTGTAAAAAAAATGGCCTTCCAGGCTGGGTTGGGCATATTTCTTGACATTGAGGGTTGCATACGACAGGATATGGGGATACACCCTCATGTATAAATGTTATTTTTGCAGTATGGATATCTAGAGATATAGATATAAAAATACCATAAGGATCTCGTAATGTACAATTTAATCGTGATTGTATAGTCATAATAAGATCTGCAGATGAATAATTCCCAGGTTCTATAACAATATGTGCTTCTCGTAAAACATATGATATATCATATGCAGTAACTGTAAATGAATTATTCATTTGAGTAAATGTATAAAATACATTTGGAATTTCAATAGATGATATTCGTAAGCGAATAAGATTTTTATATGCATGGGCAAATTTAAATGAAAAGTCTGTAGTTGGATCATTTATATCAGATCGGAAACGAGAATCAATATTCAAAATTCGTTTGCGTAAATCATTTGAATTTATTACATCATTTGCATTCAATAATTCACCTGCACGCGTATTGAGCATATCTTACTATCTATAGTTAGAATAATATTTAGATAGTATATAATAAACGTACCGTTCAATCCTTAAAATAAGCAGCCTACGGCACATGCTTATTTTACTTTAGAGACCCAATTATATTAAATAAATATTATATAAAATACTATATAATATTCATAATTAGATTAACTCATATTTTTAGATAGTTAATATTTTCCGATTTCGGGTCAAAAAATCCCGGTGGAGGGTATAGCAGATGTCCGCACCAGCCCCCCAGCCCATCTCAGTGAACTTCAACGTCGTCATTGATGCCTCAGGTAACCTCGAGGTCTTCAACGCCGCCGCCCCGGTCGTTACGAACGTCCTCGTCGCGGAGCACACTCTCCCTGTCAAGGCCTTGTATGACCCTGACAACGCCAAGGGTCTCCTTGAGTTGTGGGAGCCTGTTGATGCCCAAGGCGACATCCACGTCCAGTTGGCCGATACGGACCGCGCTGCGAGTGGTGGCCTCAACCTCACGGGTGCGTACCAGGTTGCCTCCAAGGCGATTGCCTCTGGATTGGAGGCCATCTTGTGCGACGAGTTTGATTGCAGTGGCGCAGCCCCTTTCTCCTCTTACACTGGCAATGTAGAGTATTACAAGCAGCGTGACTTTGGACGCGTTGCCCTCGCAACCTATGCCCACCACTTGTTCGGTCACGTAGACGCGACGGCGGCCATCACAAACGACAAGGCGTTTGTTGAGGCGATGCTCTCTTGCTCTGCGGCTGGTGATGATGAGACAGCGGGCGGCGCGGCGGCCCGTGCAGCGGCATGGACCAAGTCTACTGCGGCGAACATCCAAGCGTGGGATGTCTCTTCCAGTTCCTCTGACGCCAACTTGGCCCTCCGCTTGGTCAAGACCCTTGTCGCGAAGGGCCTCGACGCCAACGGCGCCCCCACAGTCTCTGCCGTCAGTGCAGGAAACTCAGACAGTTTGGCCAACATTGTCTCCCAAGTTGTTGGTCAGGATGCGTCTCGCTTGATGAACGTAGACAACAGTCAGCGTACACGTGACCAGCACATCCTCTTGCGCTTCTATGAAGGTGACGTCATCTACATGAACATCACTGTAACTGCGCCCAATGTAAGTGTTGGTGCCACCAACCAGTTGGTCAGCAAGGCCGCCTTGGAGGCGATGTACCCCTCTTCCAACAACAACTTCACCCTCAAGATCACCTTGGGTGGTGATGCAGCCCCTGCCGCCTTGCCCATGGCTGTCACCAGTATGCTCAGCCCCATGGCTGGCCTCGTAGTCTTCTTCTACACTTCTACAGCTGCCTACACCTTCGGACAGCTCGGCTTGTACAAGTTGGTCGGTGCAAACTACGAGAAGATGCAAAACTTCGGCCCAGTCTCTGTTGGAAGTGGAAATGTCAGTGGCTCGTTCGTCAATGGAGACCAGTACATCTTCTTGCAGAGCCAGGAGGCCAGTGTCCCAGTCGCCTCTGCGGTCGCGGTCTCTGCGCTCGGAACCGTCGCAGTATAAGTCTATTAAGAACAAGTATAATAAACTACATTTTATATTATTATAAACCAAATAATAATATAATATACGTTCTATAAAATATTTTATAAAATCGGATTATATAGTATCATTTATATATATGCTTTTATAATTTATAAATTTATCATGTATCATAAAATTAAAAAAAGCGATTTTTGGGTAAAAAATCCCGGTGGAGGGTATAGCAGATGTCAGCACCAGCCCCCCAGCCCATCTCAGTGAACTTCAATGTCGTCATTGATGCCTCAGGCAACCTTGAGGTCTTCAATGCGGCCGCACCCGTCGTCACGAATGTCCTCGTTGCGGAGCACATTCTCCCTGTTGCGGCCTTGTATGACCCTGAAAACAATAAGGGTCTCCTTGAGTTATGGGAGCCCACGGATGCCCAGGGTGACATCCATGTCCAGTTGGCCGACACGAACCGTGCAGCGAGTGGTGGTCTCAACCTCACGGGTGCGTACCAGGTTGCCTCCAAGGCGATTGCCTCTGGATTGGAGGCCATCTTGTGCGATGAGTTTGACTGCAGTGGTGCAGCCCCTTTCTCCTCTTACACTGGCAATGTAGAGTATTACAAGCAGCGTGACTTTGGACGCGTTGCCCTCGCAACCTACGCTCACCACTTGTTTGGCCATGTAGATGCGACAGCAGCCATCACAAACGACAAGGCGTTTGTTGAGGCGATGCTCTCTTGCTCTGCGGCTGGTGATGATGAGACAGCGGGCGGCGCTGCCGCGCGCGCCGCTGCATGGACCAAGTCCACCACACCCAATGTTCAATCTTGGGATGTCTCTTCCAGTTCCTCTGACGCCAACTTGGCCCTCCGCTTGGTCAAGACCCTCGTTGCGAAGGGCCTCGACGCCAATGGCGTCCCTACGGTCTCCGCAGTCAGTGCAGGAAACCCAGACAGTTTGGCTAACATTGTCTCTCAAGTTGTTGGTCAGGATGCATCTCGTTTGATGAACGTAGACAACAGTCAGCGCACACGTGACCAGCACATCCTCTTGCGCTTCTATGAAGGTGACGTCATCTATATGAACATCACGGTCACGGCGCCCAACGTAAGTGTTGGTGCGACAAACCAGTTGGTCAGTAAGGCGGCTTTGGAGGCGATGTACCCTGCGTCCAACAATAACTTCACCCTCAAGATCACTTTAGGCACACCCCCTCCCCAATATTCTATCTCACCTATAAGTGCAGGACAGTCATCCGTTATCTTGCGTATTGATGAGGTTCAATATACTGACTTATTGAATGTAACCAACTACCGTGCAAACGTTGGCAAGACTGTTGAATTTATCTATAACACTGCAACGAATGCAATTGTAGATGTCAACTTCGCACAGGGCCTCTATGCGGATGGCATCTTTGCGGATCTCGCAACGGACCCTAATGCGCTTACACTTGACACCGCGTATAGTAACATGACGGGTGCAGCATACCTCACATCGCCGACAAATAAGAAGTTCTTGCCATTCTTCTATTCCAACTCTGCCACAATCCTTGGAGGTGCAGTAGGAATCTCCACGGGCATGAAATTCAACTTTGAATATGCGGCAGACAGTGTATTCGGTGCATTGTACACAGTCGTCACGATTGTTGCAAGAGGCTCCGCGTAAACAAATGTTGTTTAAACTCTGTAATAAAAAAGATATTCATATCGCATTATGTTTATTGCAATATGAATAGTATATATGGTTTCAAACTCCTATTTAGCACCCTGTTTCGCTTTCCATGCAAGATAGCCATGGGACTTTTCCATAAAGTAGCTACTGCCTAGACGTTCAATTGCAAGCTTTACGACAAGACGTTCTTCAGGAGAGCATGCTGCAAGATACTCTGCAGTATCGGCGGGCGGCTGGTGCGGGGGAAGAATTTGGCGTTTCTGTTTTTCCATGTGTAAGTTTTGCACAACTATGTACAGCAGATGCTGTCAATTTTTCTTAAACAACACTGCACTCACTGTAGATTCTAATAGCAATATTTATAGTATGATTTGCACTACGAATGCAATATCAGTATATCAATATACTCCTGGTCTTCTTGCAAATAATATGTTGAACTAGGTAGCGGATCTGCACTAATACCAACGTATACAGGAATTAATTCAAGTTCTATACTAGAACAAAGTATATCGCAGACCTTATAAATTAAGGATTGGACGGTACAGATGTTAATTTTTCCGATGAATATACTTCCAGTAGTCATAGAAATCATCGTGTTGCATTAAATGGCAGGATATAAGTTCATCCTTATTCACACCTTCGCGGTTATGTGTTCCATCGCCAACAATAACAGCAGAACCAAGAGATACTTTAGAAATATTTGCCCTCTGGCATACTATTCCTAGTTGTAAATCGCATGCGCCTAAAATATCCTTCATAATTGGTACACCATTTATAACTACGGGTATCATTTCTAATCCTACAGCCATCCACCACGGTATAAAATCTGGGATACGTTCCATAACGTGTTGTAATGCTGTATATGTTAAAAATATACCACCACCCCCACTAAAATATTTATAGTGTGTTCCATCTACAGATTCTCCGCATTCTCCTCCACCAATATAAAGTGCTTCATTTGCATTTATTTCATTTAGTCGTTCAAGTGTATTTGGAATATTTAAAAAGGTATCTGTTCCACAAGTAAAATAGAAATCGCATAGAGACTCAGTTGATATCATATGGTCTAATCCTTTCCATTGTTTGAACATGGCTGATATATATTCATCACCCTGTTGTAAATCAATACAGAGTGCTTTCAAACTATTATTTATATCACTTGGAATATCACCAACATAGAATCGGACAATGCATCCAGCCTCTATTGCGTCGCGAACCCATGTAGCATAACAGTCCTCAATTTGTTGCCTATAGTTGGGCTTTGTTAAGCAGCCAAAAATAATAATTCCCAAGCGTGGCATTTGGCAGATTTATATATATAGAATATTTTTTATATATATATAAAATACGAACGTGATTTCACACACCCACATTCACTCTTTCATAAATGCCTCACGAAGACTAGCATAGCGAGATTTATAAATAAAATCTTCCACGAGGTCATATGTACTATCTCCAGACTCGCAACGTTGAATATAGTCATGAATCAAATCCGCAATTTCAGGATGAACTACTTCGGGTTTCCATATCTCTATCCACATAAGAATCATGTGATAAATGTCGCTGGACGAAGCACCCGTTTGCCAGGCTGTATGAATGTTCATATATGCTGAATAGACTGTCTCCTTTGTTTTAGATGTATGGGTAGACATGACGGCTATCTTTCTAGAGGACTATTAGAAGTCTTCGGGATGTCTACGCCCGAAGAAATGCTACGTATTCTTGAAAAACATGGCAGGCCTTTGAGTAGCTTTAAACAAGGAGACCGAGTCATTGTCTCCAACAAAATGGAACATGACTACACCTACACCTTGGATGAGGCTCCTGGAACAAACTTTGCCAAGGACTTCAAACCGCATTTCACACCGGCTCAAATGTTGCGCCTTGGAGTGTTTGAGGGCAAGTATTTGAACGACTGTTTGACAGAATTTCCATCCGAATGGTTCTTGGATGCGATTGGTCTGGACAAACTAAGACCGCAAGGTGCCGATGCGAGCATCAATCTGTTCAAAGTGAAGAGCAGACAGCCGCTCCAAGTCTGGCAAAAGAATGGCTGGGTGCCGCACAAAGGATCCAAAGCTGCCCAGCATCCTGAATTGTCGGATCCAAACCTCAACAAAGACCCGCGAGGCTGGTTCCAATGGTACTGCAGGTATTGGATGGGACGCCGAGAGCCAGAGATTGACGCTGTTCAAATAAAACGTTGGAAGGCCTTTGCTAGACACTCTGGAGCGGTCAAGAAGGCGTGCAAACCAGGGGATTTGACATGCCGCCCCGTCCAACGCCAAGCGCTGCTCCAATGGTCTTGGTTGCCTTTCGTATAAAGAAACTACACTCATACATAATAGAGACCCGAATGAACTTATTTGTATTGTTGGTTTCAGCCTCCATGTCTATTGTGTCAACCCTCGCACAACAGACATGCAATGTTCTTGCGCTTAGTGGTGGAGGCGCCTTTGGCGCCGTTGAGATGGGTGTTTTAGATAATATGGTTCACAGTGGCGAAGCGCCCAATACATTTGATATTATAACTGGAATTTCGGCAGGAGGTCTCAATGCGGGCTTTTTATCATACTATGACAATGTGACAGCCGCACTCCCAGATATTCACTCTATATTTTCAGAACTTACAACGGCATCTGTGTATAAAAGTGATATTATTGGTATTCTGGACAATTGGAGCATTTATAATACTGCTCCTCTTGAATCCACCTTGACAAAGATTCTTGAGACTAAAGTTCCATCAAAATCGCCGCCTTTGACGATGATTGGAGCAAGCAATACAAATACATCAGCTTTGGACGTCTTTATTTTTGGAGATAAGACGCCGAGCGATAAAGTCCGTGTACTTCTCGCAACCTCGGCTATCCCTTTTGCCTTTCCGCCGCGCTGGGTTAACGGGTCACTGTATGTTGATGGCGGTGTGATTTCCAATGAACTTCTCACACAGGTTCTTGGAGAGAAACCGTGTGAAACATATACTATAACCTTTATTGATGCATATAGACGTAATGCTGCCACACCGTCTATTTCTGGATTTTTCTCGTATACATCGGCTATACTAAAAATGGTATGGCGCACGTTTGATAGCCAAATGGCCCAGCTTGTCAAATGCCCATATCCAAAAGGTACAATTAACGCGTGCTATCCAACGGCAGCGGCTCTTGACAATTATTCATCGCTGGATTTTGACCATGGAGCCGAACTCTACGCTTTAGGAAAAGAGAGTCATGAATGTTTCCAGTATGATTTGTGTTAAAAATTGATTGTATCTACACGAATAAAAATCGCATATACACATACTATATGGATGAAGGTCATAGAAAGGGAGTTGAATTTGAAAGAGGGGTGGCCAAACAACTTGAAGAAATGGGATTTCCAATTCTGTATAAAAATTTGAGAATTATATATAATCGGAATACTATTACAGAATTTGATATTATTTCAAATAAGTTTATAGTTGAAGTGAAATATGGAAAACAGACTACAATTAATATGTCTGGGTATGATACTCTTTATCGTCTAGGTGCTCTACCAAAGGGATTTACATACTATGTATACGTTCCTTCAAAATCTAACGAAGAAATTAATGAAT
>JACCDO010559088.1_pt1 | contig 16535 bp, 18 predicted proteins | sample 7446101 | NCBI WGS metagenome assembly JACCDO01 (sample SAMN15323440, study PRJNA562643) | freshwater metagenome | isolation source: river surface water | place: USA:Blue River Watershed | collected 2017-08-16 | reverse complement strand
TCTTTTAACAGACATATGACTAACCTGAAGAATATAACCAACTTTTCTTAAACTGTTGAAAATATCATATAACCTAGAAGCTAAAAGTCTTCTATCGATCGAATACATTGATTCTATAAGAGAAAAATAACTGTAACAAAAATCATTTGTCAGAGTGTAATATTTTTGGAGATGAGTTTGAGATGATTATGAAATGTAACGATCGATAAATGTGCAAAGGAGCAAATCTCGTGAGGATCAATTTTGATGTCGAAAAAGTTCGAAGCGACGAAAAAGAATATGATGGGATCTATTTTGCAAGGTTTTTTAGATTGAATGATATCTTTGATTTGCTGGTTAGTTTCATTTATTTTTCTAATGATCTTCATTTTCTTGCATTTGTCGATATGAGGCAAGAATGCAGAGATGATGGGTGTTATTCTGATAGAAAGTTCTTTTTCTATAGGGCAAACGTGAATTTGATTGAGTTGTTTAGTATTGACGTTGAAGTAATTTTGTGCGTTTTTTTTTGATATATTTGTAACATCGGATAGAGCGATGGCTCTTAATGCATTGAGAGAATGTTTAGGGAATTTATTTTTGAGTTCATAAAAGGTTTCAGATATAACGTTTTCTAATGTGTCGTTTTCAATTTGAAATTTATATAAAGCTTCGATGAGAATATCGTCTTTTTTATTTGATGTAGTTGAATATCCATATTCGGGATCTACCAACATATGATGTGATGCAACGAGTCCGCAATTTTTGCATACAATGCTTCCATCGCTCGAATCTTGAACAAATTGGGAGTGGTGACAGTCTGAGCAAATCATTATGGATCAGTATATAAAAATCTAATTTATGGATCAAATGAAGGAAGATAATAATTTATAATATTTCGAATGAAAAATCTTTAAAGAAAGGTGATAGAAATAAATAATATTATATATTAAGTTATAATATATAATATTATTAAATGAAAAGACAATCTGCTATTTATAAGGAATCTTCAGATCTATTAAATTCGTTATCAACTAAACCAAAAATTTCGACATTGCTTGCAAAGTCTGATCCACATGAGTTATTAAAGGAAAAGATTTTTTCACTGGTAGAAAATCATCTTGGTAAAAGCGATGACGTATATTTGGAAAACACATTGGAGAGTGCATCAAATGAAGAAATATCTTATAAAGTCGAAATGAAAACAACTAGCTATCGAGCATATGATTATAATTTAGAAATCAGGATCACATGTGCAGACGCATTATGGATTAAAAAATTTCATATCATTAACAATGAAGAGACGAGAAAATATTACGATGAAGATTTACGGAAGAAAGCTTCTCCTGGAAAATCTTCCAAAAAATCTGCAAATGATCTTTCTGAAAAGATTGGATATACTAATAAAGGTACTCCTGTTTGGATTATTGATGCAAATGCCAAATACGGATCTATATGGAATAAAATCACAGACATCCAAATAATGGCTGCCTTTTTATATGTAGATAGTCATTCTCGTATCAAATCTCCAGTTATGAAAGTGAAAAAGAACACACCTTCTTCTCGTAGTTCATCGCCATATTCTAATCTCACTGTTTCTGATCTCAGAAGATATGCTTCTGTGAAACAAATCAGAGGCTATTCTAGTATGCGCAAAAACGAGTTGCTAAGTGCATTGTACCATTTGTAAAAACAAAAACTTTTCTAAATACAAAGAAAATGCCATTAAAACACGAAGATTGGTTTTCATCTAGAAAGGGGTTATTTACGAAATATCTAGACAAGTATAATTCAAAGAAGATAAATGTATTAGAAATAGGTGTATTCGAAGGAAGATCCTCATTATGGTTTTTAAATAATATACTCAAACATAAGGATTCGAAGATTTATTGTGTCGATACATGGAAATACGGTTCTAAGAAATATCAAGATGTCTATAGCAATTTTAAAGAAAATATGGAACCATTTAAAGATAAAGTAGTAATTTTGCGTGGAAAGAGTTCCGATATGATAAAAAGACTGACAGATGAGAAATTCGATTTCATATATATCGATGGGGATCATCATAGTAAGAGTGTATTAGAAGATGCTGTATTATATTATCGTCATTTGAAACCGGGAGGTTTGATGATGTTCGATGATTATACACATAACAAAGACCATGATGTAAATTGTCCACGTCCTGGAATAGATGCCTTCTTGAACATTTATTCGAACGAGATAAGAGTGTTATATCTAGGATGGGTTGTGATTGTCAAAAAGAGAGTCAAAGCTTTAGAAAATCGACCATGTTATTCAGAGTTTTATAAAGAACCAAAGACTGTCCCTGAGATATATATGAAACCGTCTTTTACGAAAAAGAAAAATGTATAGAGAAATAAAAGAAAAAATGTATAAAAGACGTCAGGATGGATCTTTGATATTTAAAGACCACGATGATTTTCGTCCGAATATGACACCGAAGCAATGTATACAGGCAGGAATATTTGGGGGGATTTATTTCAATCCCAGGGGTGGTAAGCCTGGAATATTGAGTAAGAGTGTGAATATAACTGACAAGGAATTTCCTGAATCTTGGTTTAAGGGTTTATCGAGAGATAGATACAAAGGTTTGAGATATAATAAAGAGTATAACAAGTATGGTGTAGTATCGGGTAAGAATCAAGAATTCTGGGAGAGGAAGGGTTGGATTAATAAACAGGATCCTCGCGGTTGGTTCCAGTGGTATTGTCGATTCTTCATGGGAAGAAGATCTGAGGATGATGTACGACAAATACACAGATGGAAAGGTGTTGCTGGGGAGAACGGTCGATGGCGTCGATATTTAGAAAATCTAATAAAACGAAAAAATGGAGACGTAAGAGATTATACTACAAGTCCAGTTATCAGACAATTGTTATTACATTGGGCTTTTGAATTAGATCGTGTTTATCAAGTCTAGAATCGTGGTTTTTTTTCTCCGATTTAAGTATAAACATCAATGCAATCAATAAATATAGATGTCATTAGAAATATAAAGGATTTCCGTGCCCGTGTAAGGTCATCTGTAGCTTCTCTGCGCCAAGTAGAAAAGCGAAACTTGGCCAAATTTGATTTATTAAAGAACGAGCTTCGAATGTTGGCATCTGAAGATATTGAGTATTTAAAGGAATGTAGTAAGAACATGAAACAAGACGAAAAACCTGTGGAGGAAAAGTGAAAGTGAATTCGAAATGCTAAGGAGTATGAGTAGTTTGTTTGAAACTATACCAATATTTTTTATTTGCGCCAATATATGTGACGTGTTTTGACAACATATTAATTGGACACCAGAATTTCCTGTTTGTTTTCTTATCTCTCATAACGACATATGTTTCATCGTGATCATTTTTCGATATATCAAAGACATGATAATTATCTGGATCTTTTGTAGGAGGTGACATTTTCAATGTAGATTATTTATCTATATTAAATATATTCAATTTTTTTTTATTGTGGGTATTGTGGGCTTTGTGGGTTTTGTGGGTATTGTGGTTTGTTTTCTTCTTTATTTTTCATGTAGTATTGATTTACGATAGGTGTATTCATCAGTATTTTTTCTCCTAATGCTATGTTATTAGCGATAGAATCTAATTTTCCAATATATTTGAATAAAAGATATACGATATAGAATGTGATGGACCAATATAGTAATTTAACTAACAGATCTAAAATTATACTGATAGAACTAGAAACAATTGTATTATTATTCGATGTATATTTAGTGATATAGATAGTGATAATATTATATTTTGCGATGAGATTAAAAAAAGGTACAATAAAATCATCCATAAGTGATTTAACGAAATGAGATGTCAATATACCGATACACGTTGCAGTTGCAATGATGACGATGATTTGATTTCTTTTCATATTTGCGATATTTTGTAATATATTTGAGCCTCCATAGTTATCCATATCTTTTATATATTGAAAGAAACTAAATATCTTTCTTTTTGTTTTGTAAAGACAGTTTAACGAGTTGAGTAATATCGTCAATATCATCTTTATCGAAAGATATTGTATTGTTCTCGTAAATGCCTACACAATCGGTATCTTCGATAACAACAGACTCTATTTTATTACGTAGGTGATCTTGAATATGAAGCGTCATATCATTCTGAGTAGCTTTCATGAAATAACCTTTGAATATGCCATTTTTATACGAATGAGCTTTTGCGATCCATACGTGAGCGTTGATGGATTCGATTTTGAAAGAACATTTATCGATAGCGTTACATATAATAACGACGATATCATCTTTTTCGATATTCTCTAATATGAAGTCCCATTTAGGGGAATTTTCCGTCGTATCATATTTAGTTTTCTTTTTAGGAATAATGTTATCGACATGAGCGAGTTTTCTTTTTTCGACATGACGATCTTTTTTCCAAGACAGTGGTTCTTGAATTCCTTTTCCTGTGTTTCTCCAATTCCAAAATGCTAATTGAATAAAGGATGAGATTTCGATGAGATTAGTTTTGTCCGATTGTTTTTTAAAGATATCTTGAAGAGACTCGAACATGGAATGTTGATTTGATTGGATTGATTCACTGAGACATTCTTTAGGAAATTTAATTTGAAATCCGATGGGTAATTGTCGAAAGTCTTTGATGATATTATTTTTCCTATCTTTTTTATTGACAGAGATATCAAGATCAGTGATATTATCGAATAGGGTGCGTAATGATACGGTATCATTTTCTTCGATAAATTTCGTTGTCAAGAGAGTTATCTCTTGAAATTCGGATCTCATGTCGTCATTTTCGAGAGAGTTCAAAAAGGATGTGTTATATTTGATGGGTTCTTCTGTAGCAAGTCTGTATTCCATGTTTTGATTTGTCATATTTAGAGAGGTGTTTTCGATATCACAACTCATCGAAATTTGTTTATTATCGCAAGATACACGCATACCTTTGTTTTTCGAGTATTGTATATTCATATCGCTATTTTTCGAGTGACCCATGATGTGTCTTCGAATAGATTCTGGTATATTAATTTTATTCATTTCTTCAGAATGAGAGTATCTTAGGGAATAGAACGTAAAGTCTTTGATATCCAATGATTTGCAGACATTATTGAGTTGTTTTATCCAATCGTTTTTCTTTTTGAAGACACGGTCATGATCGAATGATTCATCTACATCTTTCATATTTATGAAAACACGTAATCGCATAACTATTATATAGATGACAAACAGACAAAGACTGTTTTGTTCGACAGGAACAGTGTTTCTGATTCTGGATATGTGATCTTTTTTACATTTACCTTTCCAAATGATATGAACGAAGGATTGAACTAGATTATTTTCGAGTATATATTCCAACGTATTAGATTTGAGAAAGGCGAATGTCAACAAGTACACTTTATCATGTAAACAGGTATATAGTTGATTTTGGTTCAAGTGGTCAAAGATTTCATTCGGCCTCGATGGTTCATACATTCCGAACGATAGAAGTAGAGCTAAATCCATCATATTATTAAGTCGTCTGATATCATTTATTTTTGCAGAGTTAATAATGCATTGATTGATGAGATGCCAAATGACGTTATAAACGAGGGGCATAGATACTGGATAACCTTGTCTTGATCGTTTTTCTGGCAAGTCATCTTGTTTGATATAATTGATAAGGAAGTCTTGATTTGATTTCGAGATGGGGTTGTTTGTATTGACGAGGATATTACCGAGGTTCATTTGAATGGATCCTTGACCGTATTCGTGTTCTCTACCGATGGCTCTGAAAGCTTGTCTGAGAATCGACATCCATTTCATGAGCGTAGATTTTTTATAAATGTTTTTTTGTTTCATGATATCTGATAAAGATTGTCGAATTTGTTGTTCGTCGCATGTTAGGAGATCGATTTCTTGATCGTATAGTTTTTTCAAAGCGGATAGTCTATCAGAATTGAGAATGAGATTGTCTTGCAAGTCTTTCCATGATTCAGGAGTAACATCACTAGGTTTGACGATGGGTTTCATATCAAATACATCTTTTTGAATTTTTTTCCATGCGAATGCTTTATTTTCGATATGAACGAGATTTTGTCCTGGTTTTGTATAAGTTGCTCCGAGTGAACCGACAATGACTACTTTGGTGAGAGACATGATGTATAGTATTGTATTTTTCAAAACCCCCGAACTTATTCAAATTTTTAGATAAGAATCGCAAATTATAAATTATCTTTGAAAAGAGTATAAAATGTATATCACGAAGCAGCCGATTCCAGGGATTCCGATTGTAGAGCCTGAGGTGATTCCTGGTCCTGGTGACAAATTGATAGGATATGAGCAGATACCGAGTGATAATAGTTGTTTCATAAGTCCACGTCCTACACATATGAAGACTCGTGGTTGGATATCTGTAGTTTTATTGACCATTTTCATGTGGCCAGCGGCAATCTTACCGTGTTTCATGTCATGTTCATATTATCAGATGCAACGTCCTGTATATACAAATGCGAAAGGTGTTCCATCTGAATATTTCTCAAATATAATGGAAACAATTGATGGTGAATCCAAAGTCAAATGAAAAAAAAACTAGTGATAAAATATAAAATGCCGAAAATGACTAAAGAATCATTAGATTCAAGAGAGATTGAAACATATCAATATATCTATGGTGATCCGAGGACTCATTTATATGACTATTTAAAGAAACACTTGGGATATGTGAGTGTTGTGAGGAAGGAAATCAAGTCATCGGGAGATTATTTCCGTTATAAATGTAGTAGAGACGATAATAAGAGAAAATGGTTGGGTTTATCGAGTGAGTTATATAACAATGTTGCAAAGGAGATCATTGATTCGGACGATTATCCACTTGTAATGTTACCTTTTTTGATACCCAATAAAGAGGTTTGTAGGGACAGGAACAAATCCAGACATTCTTTCATAATTTTATTCAACAAGATGACTCGCGAGGTCGAGAGAATTGATATTCGAAGGTATCATTTGGATGGTTTCAAGATAAAGAACTATATTAAAAACTTTCCAAAGAAGTTCATGAACGAATGGTTTCCAGAGGATGTCAAATTAACGGAAGAGATCGATGTAACCCCAGCTTTCAAGAATAAGATCAAAATAGAGAAGAATGTATTTGCTTTTCCGATATATGTTATTTGTTATTTAAATCTTAGAAAGGATCATGTGGAGTTACCATCAAATAAATTAATAGCTTTGATGAATAAGTTATCAAAGAAGAAGATAAGGGAATATTGGATGAATTATGTTTCATTCATGGAGAATAACAAGGAAAGGTATGACAAATGTATCAATGGAGACGTATTGATACCAGAGAATAGTCGATGTCTGAAGCCGATGTCCAAGAGTTTAAATGAAAAGATGATCATTAAGCCCTTACCCAAATGTAGAGGAAATCAAGTCATACATCCAATATTAAAAAAGTGTGTAAATCCGAAGAAGGTCAAGGACATTAATATATTCGAGGAGGATATAAAAAAAGTGAAAAACCTGAATAAAAAGGATAAATTTGTATCATTTGACAAGGATATATCGACGATTGTTCAATTGGTAAGTTTTTTGGTATCAAAGTTTAATTATGCAGGATTTACGATGGGTTTGAATAAAGAAAACAAGAGAGATTTATCGATTACTTGGAGATGGAATGAAGATAGTGAGTCTTTTGTTTTTACTTTGCCAAATAATTTCTGGGAGCATTGGAACTCTCATATGTACAATCCAAACATTCGATTCATAATATCTTTTATCAATTTGCGATCTAAGAGCACGAAGACGGAAGCTCCGGGGATTCATGCGAATGCTTTGATATATGACAAATTGACGAATGAGATGGAGAGGTTTGATGGATTAGGGAGGGATGCGCATGGATCCTATAATGTTAAGGGTTTGGATGAGAAATTGCAAGAGACATTTCCGGATGTCAAGTATTATAAGCCGGATGATTATTGTCCTCACAATCGTATTTTCCAGTCATTAGAGGTGGATCAGATTCCAGGGAAAGACATGAAGGGTAATTGTGCAGTATGGCGTTTATGGTTTGTGCATATACGATTAGCGAATCCACATTTGACGAGAAAGGAGTGTGTAGATTTGGCGCATGCCAAGTTGCAGGACCAGGATAGCTTATATAAATACATCAAAGCGTATCAAACGTTCATGACGGAAATCTTGAAATGAAAATCTTCTTATATGAATGTATATATATGAAGTATGGCTCAACTTCCTGTACAACCTCAAGTACAACCTCCAGAACAAACTCCAAATGATTTTAAACTTTTCAATAATTTATTATCGAGGTTAGATAGTTTACATGATTTTTTCAATAAAGAGAGGTCGATGAAGGAGGTGATTTCCAATATAATAGACAAAAAACAAATTGAAAAAAGCAATGAAGATATTGTTATTGATCAAAAATTCATCACATTCAGGAAGAAATTATTAGATAGCTTAAATAGTGGTGCTGATTCAAATTATGTTAAATTAACAGATTATTTAGGTACTGTTTTAAAAACCGTAGACGGAATCGATGAGAAAGATAAAACATTTCTTGTTTCTAAGATGAAGGAATTGTTGAATAGAGATACAAACTCAATTAAAATAGCGAGATCAATATTAGAAACACCAGAGATAGAAAATATAATACAAAATGCAAGTTCTTTACACATTAACAGATTCGAACCTTCGGTCGTAGCATGGTTCGAAATTGTTTATAATATGTGTAGTATGAAACAAAAAGATAAATCCATAAATATTAATCCTATAGGGCAACATATACTTCAACAAAACATTGTAAATATAAACAATGAAGGAGATATACAAACACTTTCTAACGATTCTTTAATTCAACAGATAAATGTAAATAGAATTGTCATAAATAGTGAATATGATTATAATAAAGAATTAGAACTCATAGGAAGTATTATTCAAAAAGTATATAATCCAGGTAATCCAGGTAATCCAGTAAATATTATATTAGATACATGTGCTTTTAGTATATCGTCCATAAACAAAACAATGGTCAAAATTATTTGTAATATTGCATCCTATTTCGATGCAGCTAATAAGCCTTCATGTACCAAAGATAATACTTCTCTTGAACCTCTATTCGTTAACAAAAATGAAAATAGTTCAGCTTTATTCTCTTATGAATATATAGGTTTAGATTTTTCAAATCAAACTGGTATGATATCTTTTAATAATAATAATAATCTTAAAATACCTTTTTCAGAAATAAAAACAAATGTATCTTCGTTAGCTTATGAAATAACAAATTTTGGTGAAAGTAAAAAGAGAAAATTTGGTCAAACCACCATACCAAACCAAGAAACCATTAACAAATTTGTGCTTGATAAATTGGATATTAAAAGGATGGGAGATGCAGGTCAAGTTGAAATGACTAAAAAGTTACAAACAACAGATCCACCTTTAAAACCAGTTTTTGTGACGATTGATTTATTAGCATTTTTAAAAGCTAGAATGTTACAAGTACCTGCAATACTTACATCAAAGACGAATGACGCATATGTGTTGACGTGTTTTAAGCCTCCAACAGATTCTCAAGCTAATCTGAAACAACAAATACAAAATGAATACACTACTGAACGTACCAATTTATTGACCTTTTTAAATACAAATACGAATTATACTAATGGAATAAACTTTCTATTTGATGCAACCCCTTTTTTATTATTTAAAACATGTATCATAGATTTAATATCTTTTTTTACAGACACAGACAACAATTTAAACCACCCTTATTTATCCATTAATTTACAAACATTATCCACTAATTTACAAACATTATCCACTAATTTACAAACATTATCCACTAATTTTCAAAAATTTACTTTAAAATATGATGAAACAAACAAAATTTTATATCCAGACGGATTTGAGAAATTTTATAATAGTGATTTGTACAAAGGAATAACGAATAATATTCAGAAAGATTTATCTAAAATAAAACAACTATTACAACAATTACAACCATTTAATATGAATTATTTTGATTTTCTAATGAACAATTTGGATTCCTATATCACTGATATAAACAAAATAGCAAAATTTAAAGAAAACCAACAACAAAACGCAAATGCATTTAAAGAAAATTTTATATTCTCATTGGGTACCATCATAAGAAGTAAAAAAGGTGTTTATCCAGATTCATATGTTAATACAATAAAATCAGATTTGCAAAACATGATACCCACAACGAATATAAAAATGTTTGTTAAAAACATAAAATCAATTTCAAAAGAATTGATAACAACTTTAATAACTGCAGGTGAAACAAGAATAGACACACTATTTCCAAAAGAAGAAAAGTTACATGAAACTAAAACTTACTTAAAAACTCTTATTGAAAGTTATATAATTGATTTCGAAACAACAATACCTCTAATATTTGAAAGAAAGAGTGAAATATTAATGTTAGAAATAGCTAGTAATTATTCATTCGAGTCTTCATATATTAATCTTCAAAAGCTTAGATATATCAATAAGAAGATTCAGGAATACAAACATCAAGAAGAGTTTTTTGGAACTTTATTTCGCATTAATACAGAAAACAAAACAGAATTAAATATACAAGAATTAAAAACACAATTATTCGATCATCTCCATAAAATCAAAGTTCCTAACGAGAATCAATATACAGGTTGTAAATATATTGTTACATTGAAAAATTTTGTTAATTCATATTTCGAAAAGGTTAAAACGACTTTAGATGTGTTTTTCTTCGTAGACCATACATTAATTAAAGATATTGATCAAACAGAAGATGTTTATCAAGAAGATGTTGAAACACAATACAAGTACTTTCAAACAGGAGGAACAGAAACAGAAGAAACAGAAGAAACAGAAACAGAAGAAACCAATGGAGAATCAATATTAAACTTTCCAGAATCAGATTCAGAATCAGATTCAGAATCAGATTCAGAATCAGATTCAGAATCAGATTCAGGAGGAATATCTAATCTTTATCATTTAGATTATTTGGTCTTATTTAAAGCTTTTGATATTCAATATGGAATATTTTTTAAGAAACAAAAGGATAAACCAACTGAATCAAAACCAGCAGCTGACATTAAACAAGAAAAATATGTAACAGATGATACACTTGTAACAGATGATACACTTGTAACAGATGATACACTTATAACAGATGAAAAACTACTAAATGATTTCATGAATCTTCTCTTGTCCTCAAACATTAATAAAAAAATTAATAAAATAAAAACAGGTGAAACAAATCAAATATCAATATATTTAGCGTTTATACACGCACTGTTATATGATCATGAAAACATGTGGGAGTTTGTTAAAAGCGTTAAAAGCATGTATATTGACCTTAATAAAACTAATAAAAAAACTAATAAAAAAACTAGTGAATACGAGCATGATATTATATTATACTACATTCATAATCCTAATGAAATAGAGTCGTTTAATGAGGAATATCAAACATATTTTGGGAAACTCGATTTGAAGGATGCAGCATTTGAGTATAGTTTCTATTTACAAGATAGAAATCCTAGTAATATAAAAGAGTTTAGACAAAATATGCTCAAAGAGATCCTGACGAAAGACCATATTCTATATGAAAATATAGAGTCAGTTTTGAAAGAGGCTAACCCTGAACAAGAACAAACACTTTCACTTACAGGACAACAGTTTGTAAAAACCATGAATAATTTCAATAAAACTCAATTAAATGAAATGATTAAAACTCAATTAAATGAAATGATTAAAACTCAATTAAATGAAATGATAATTAATATAAATACAGAAATTTCTGAGTTAATAGAAAGTTTAACTCCATCTTCTACCGAGCCACCAACAGAACCATACATGAAAATGTTTAGTTTACGTGATTATCACGCGAGGTATTACAATAAATACCTGCGTTATTATATGTGAAATGAATATAAAAGATAAATCAATGGTAAATGAGAAATGAGAAAAGATCAGATATTGAATAGTATAACGATGATATTTCCAATGATAGCGTTATTGAGGAATGTGCGTAGGAGATCGACGTTCAAGGTGTTAAGTTTGATTCATGTTCCAGTATCGTCATTATATCATTTCTTAGCTTCGTGTTTACGAAATGATAATAAATGGGTATTATGTTTGCGATATGTGGACTATTTTTTCATTCATACATGTAGTCATGTTGCATATCGAGAGCAGAATAATCTGAAGAGTAATGTGTTGATATTGTTACATGTGAGTTGTGTATCGTTATTATTAAAAACTGGTAGAGATCAGAGTATATTGAGATCGTCTTTGATGCTATATGAACATCGAAGAAGTTTCAAAACGAGTGCAAATGTACTTACTGGAATGATGTGTGTGATTTTGTATTGTGAAAGCAGTCGAAAGAAGTATTTACATTGTCTTTTTCATATGACGCTCTATATGATTTACAGGGAGTATTTCAAACGATTGGCACAGTGAGAGACTTATTTAAATCATTTTTCTACACAAAGGACAAGATGTAAATTTTTCAAAAGTTTTGATAAGACATTTATCATGAAAGAAAGATTCACAGCATTTGCTTTTCCAACCTTGATCGAGAGTATCTAAACATATTATGCAAATCTGGTCGTCGTCTAATTTTGAAGATATAAATGTTCTATGGCTATCTTGAATTATTATATTTTTCATATTGATACGTTTGAGGAAGTATCCTTTTGATTTGATGACATGATTATTTTTAAAAAATTCAATTATGACTTCAGGTGTGTAATCGCTTTCAGAATCTAATACTGGAATAAGTAATTTAGAATCTTTCTGTATACTTGATGCGTTAAATGTTAATTTATCATGTTCATATGATATACTAAAATGTGTATTAACATTTTTAATAGATATTTTGGCGATGAAATCTATAAAATCGATGTATATGGTCTCTCCTGGTATCATTCCTAAGAACGATCCATCATCAAATAGAATATTGATTTGTTTACTGTTTTTTTGACAACAATATTCAGAAACACATTTACCATATATAATGCCTCCCATACGGATAAATGATTTTAGTGTATTAGTGTATTTACCAAAGTTGATGTGTGCCATTTTTAATGTCTTTTTTAAAATATTATAGTTATAGAATAATATTCTCCCATTTTTAAGTATATATATGATAAAGTGTGAAATGTTTACAGTTATTTCTATATTTGTTTTGGTTTTTATTATTGTAGCATTCGTAATCATGATATTAATATCTGATAATTTCACATTTTTGTTAGTAAAGAACCTTCTTTCACGCAAGATCACAAATGGCCACTTAACGATATACTCTCATAATGGTTCAGTCATAATAGACATTAATAGATCATCAGATTATCGAGGAGAGATACACATTCATGGTGATATAATATCGTTTTTTAGACAAATAATGCGTTCTAAGGACATAGGACTTGGAGAGTCCTATATGCGTGGTGAATGGTCGACTCCTGATATGTTATCATTAATGATGCTATTCTTATCCAATGACAGGAATTTGCAGAGAAAGAAAAAAATGGTCATAAAGTATAGCGACAAGCAGAACATAAAACATCATTATGATGCTGGTAATGACTTTTACATGTCTTTTCTCACGGATGATTTGCATGTCTATACATGTGCATTATTTTTAAAACCATCAGATACGCTGAATGATGCACAATACAACAAAGTGCACACTATATTAAGGAAGCTCGAATGTTGCAAGGGAGAACGTGTATTAGATGTAGGGTGTGGTTGGGGTGTGATTGCTAAATACATGAGTGATAAATCAGGTACTACTGTTGATGGAGTTACTTTATCTGATGCACAAGCATCGTTTATTGCGCAGACGAATCCAGGTATGCGTGTTTATAACATGAGTTATGAGGATTTACCAGATAATTTGAACGGTATGTACGACCGCATTTACAGTATTGGCATGTTAGAAGCAATAAGATACCCAAATTTCGACAAGTTTTTTTCCAAGATGAGTTCACTTTTGCGAGAAAAGGGTCGGGTTGTGTTGCATACGATCACATATTCTTCATCGATTTATATGCCTGACCCTGATGGAGTAGAACAATCTCGTTCTTTTATATCTGAGTATATTTTTCCAGGAGGGCAGATTCCAAAGCGTGCATGGATTGAAGACGCTGCAGCGCGTAATGGATTCAAGGTAACACATATGGAGACTTTTGGAGGACAACATTATGGAAAGACACTTGAGATATGGTGTGCAAACATGTTATCGCGCCGAGTTGCAATAAAGCAGATGGGTTATGACGACAAATTCATTAGGATGTATGAATTTTATTTCAAAGTGTGTGCTGCTTTATTTTTCATGGATCGTATGAATATCACACATTTTGTTTTTGACAAGGTTGATTCTCTTATGAATGTATCAAATCGATTTCATACATGTTGAAATATTATATATTATGTAAAAACTACTAAATACTAAAAATTGATTTGTAGAGAAAGTAAGTAAAACCTGATAAAAAGCGAGAGAATGTATGGGCCAATCATATTGATCTCTCTGAATAGAGTGGCGATTCTTGGGAAGGAACTGGATCGGCTTCCCAATCTATCGAAAACGGAGGAAGACTTGAAGTATCAAACAATCGATGTACCTGATGGATTGAACGGAATGTACATTTGCAAGTATATTCTAAAAGATCCTGTTGACTTCAAGTTCGAAGAGGACGAAGAATATGCGATAATTGAGAAGAAGACACTGGAATGGGCGGGAGTGTATTTTTGAAACCTAAAAAACCTAAAAACATTAGGATTAGCAGCATTTTTCTTTTTTGTAACCTCGTTTTTTTGCAAACCTAATGGACCACGAAAAGTAGGATAATATAAACGGATAATAATACCAGCTAAAGGTGAAATACAATTCATTATACAATTTTATTTTTCAATGACCAGAAAGTGATAAATATAAGACAAAGGAATAAAGTCATTAAACAAATACTAACAATATTGATGATATTCATAATGAAAAGGATTTGATACTCGATAGTTTGTGCACAATTGCATTTTTCTTTTTTTACATGTAGAACAAATGAGAAAGTAAAAGCAATAAAAAGCAATTGAATAAGTGAAAATATAATAACAGGTATAACATTAGATGTCATTGAATAAGAATCATGAATAGAGTTGATCAGATTTGCGACGAAGAATACAATAAACATAATCACAATTATAATCAAAGATTTAGTTTGCCAAACGAAAGCACATGGACAATGTTTTTTCAATTTGAAGAAGTAAAGTAAAAAGTATAAAAAGAGACCTATCCAAAATATGTTAAGGATTTTCAAAAAGGTATTCATGTTGATAATATATAAAGATATTATATTGATTTATTACGAAAGGGTCATGAAATAGGTAAAGGGGATGGTAATATAGCTAGAAAAAATAGAAAACTGGTTGTATTAGATAAGAAACATTTAACAACATGGTCTGAAATAAGAAATGATATTATGTTTGAAGCAGCTTTAGAAAAGTATAAACAACAAAATGATTGCCTAAAAGTATTGAAGGCGACTAATTGTGCTGAGTTGTGGCATATAGTGATGAGGAGTAAACCGGAAAGATTCTTTCACTTGGAAAAAATTAGGAGTATTCTGCATTAATAATAACTTGTCGAAATTATTTATAAACCTGTCCTGAATTCGGAAAAAATTTGATAATAATATAATTGTGTATTAATCCAAAAGTGTTAAAAGTGATAAAAGGGTTAAATTGTTTAAAGTGTTTCTGAGTCTTGTTAATTACTGATGGAAAACATCATGGAGACGATCGTGAATTCCGAGGATGGATTGAACGATCTTGTTAACAAATATGGAGCAAGAATTGTAGCTGATCTTGAACAGTTTGATTTTTGGCAGGTAGCAATCTTATTTCCCGACGGGCGATTCGTTGTTTGGCATGATTACTTGGAATGGAATATGTCAGATGATATATTGTTCGAAGGTATCATCGAGAATGGAAAAATCAAACTAATCAGGGCGTATTATAAGGGCAGTTGCAGATATATGAAGGATGCAATCCAAATCAATAATTGGTCAGTTTACGCAGAAACAGCTGGTCAAAATCAGATTCCTTTGCAGTTTATTTGTTTCCTGTCCAAAGAGGACTTTGAAAAAGAGTGTTGTGATGCTTCGGTTCGTCATCTACCATTCGATAAAGACTACGTCAGCGATAAAGAATGGACTGATCCGAAATCCATAATTAGATGGTTCAACGACACATTTATCGACGAGGATTCCCGTGTTCGCATTCACAAGAATGTAGAATACTTAGACAGATGGTGGAATTTAATGACTGATGTAACCAAATAGATGTAACCAAATAGATGTAACCGAATAGATATAATCAATAGTAATGTTGTTGTAAAGTCTTTTCCTTTTTCCTATTTCTTTTTATAATTGTTTATAAAATTGTGATGTCGAATAATGACTTTATAAAAAGAATATAATAACTCCTACGAGAATGGATATAATAGCATATATTTTCTTGAGATGTTCATCACGAAATATATTCTGAAGATTAGTTTTGACTCCGA
>JACCDO010366940.1_pt1 | contig 16540 bp, 16 predicted proteins | sample 7446101 | NCBI WGS metagenome assembly JACCDO01 (sample SAMN15323440, study PRJNA562643) | freshwater metagenome | isolation source: river surface water | place: USA:Blue River Watershed | collected 2017-08-16 | reverse complement strand
GGATACGATGTAAGTGATCCTCGCGCTGTTGATCCACGTTTTGGAACGATTGATGACTTTAAGAAATTAGTAGATATCTGCCACGCACATCAGATCCGTGTCATTGTTGATTTAGTTCCGAATCACTTCTCTGATCAACACGAGTGGTTTAAGGAAGCCATCACCTCTCCATCTGGCTCGCCAGCTCGGGAAAGATTTCACTTTCGCAAAGCTCCACCGACAAAAGAGTTACCAAATAATTGGATCTCACTTTTTGGTGGATCGGTCTGGACCCAATGCGCAGATGGAGAGTTTTACCTGCATCTTTTTGATCAATCTCAGCCTGACCTCAACTGGGCTAATAGCGATGTTCAGGAAGATTTTGAGCTGACTCTTAAATTTTGGCTTGATCATGGCGTAGATGGTTTTCGTATAGATGTTGCACATGGCTTAGTCAAAGAAAATCTCGATCAAGACCACCCAGCGCCGCAGGAGCTTAGTAATGCCCTGCGATTAGATCTTGAGATGGATGCACAAGAGCGATCGTCAATTCTTTCCACGGTACCGTTCTTCAATCGACCAGGTGTACATGAGATCTATCGATCATGGCGAAAAATATTTGACTCATATAATCGTGATGTTGTCTCAGTTGCTGAAATTTGGGTACACCCTCCTGCGGAGGCGGCAAAGTATGTTCGACCCGATGAATTAAGCCAGGTTTTTAACTTTGACTTACTCACAACACCTTTCGAAGCCAAGTCATTGCATCACAGTATCGAATCTGCATTTTCAATTCTTGAACCAGTTGGCGCACTGCCTACGTGGGCCTTGAGTAATCATGACTCTCCGCGTGTTGCTTCACGGCTCGGGGTTGATGAATCTCAAGCACTCTTCGTCTTCCTACTTGCACTTCCAGGCTCTCTCTATATCTATAACGGACAAGAGCTTTCACTGCCGGATGCACAAGTTCCTGATGAGTTTCGACAAGATCCTGTCTACTTCCGCACCAACGGCCAACAAAAAGGAAGAGATGGCGCGCGAGTGCCATTGCCGTGGCATTCTGATCAATCCGAATTTGGCTTTACACAAGGATCTCCTTGGCTTCCAATTCCCTCTAGTTGGCAGGAATTGAGTGTCAATAAACAAGAAGAAGATACCGAGAGTTCATTGCACCTGTATCGAAAGGCTTTGAGAACGCGTCGAGAAAGTTTGATGAGTGAGAAGGAGATCCACTGGTGCGATAAAGGGGGCGAAGGCCTTCTTGTATTCGAACGCGGTGAATTCCTAATCCTTCTCAATACCGCTCAACATGAGCTTTCATACTCTGCTGATGGAGAGCTTTTGCTCGCTTCCGATTCCGACGTCCGACTGACTGGTGGCCAGATTTACCTTCCACCCGCCTCAGCATGTTGGATAAAAAGATTTAGGTAGGTTGTTTAAAGCGAAGTGAGTCGCGCTTTTTGCTCTTGCTCTTCTCATGAATTTTCCTGATCTGCAATTCAATGCTTTCGACGGCTTCGTCAAATGCAGCCAAATCGTTAAATGAGCGTGCCTCGGCTCGCATCAATGGACCAGCACCATGAGTTGTGATTACTACATGGTGTGCATGTTTGCCCTGGCGTGGGTTGGCTTCGTGCATAACTTCAATCTCAATTCGCTCAATTAAAACGCTAAAGCGCTCAAGAGAGCGAACTTTTTCTTGAACAATCTGTGAAAAATCATCAGCAAGGACCGCGTGACGAGTATGGATAATCAATTCCATGGTACCCCTCATTTCTAAAGGAGAGTTGTGCCCTCTAACAATGGCAGGAAAGCTCTAGAAAAGTAAGAGCTACCAGATAGAAGTTGGAAGCAGGTACATCACTACGGTGCCTGCGGCGGCGTAAATCAACGCCTGCACCAGAATTGATACCGCCGTCAATCTATCGGCACGCTTTGCAGCCTTGTCGGCCACGCGCGAGAGCTGGCCAAGTTTTCCGAAATTGAATGTACCCATAAATCCATAAGCAAGGCAAAACTTTTTGCGAGATTGAACCCAACCGATACTTGCAACCATCAATGGGAAGAAGAGTGCCAATCGCGCTTCGCGTGGAGCATCAATTCCAAAAAGTGAGATTGAGGACGTGATGAAGAGAAGGAAGCCGACTGCTGCAACGAATTGGCGGCGCTTGATCTCGCCTGCACCAATATTGCAGGTGCCTGGGATGTATTCGCTACTCATTTACGATTCTTTAATTCCAGATTCATCCATCTCTTCTTCATCAAGCCACGCTTCTGCTGGTTGATCATCTTGACGTTCTACCCATGAAAGAAATGAAGCGACGCCCTTAAATGCCAGAGCAATAACAGCTACCCCGGCGAGGATTCGTCGAATGATTCTCATGCCTTAAATTTACTCCTCTTTTTACGAAAATGCCTGTCAAGGAGTTAAATGGCTGAGAGAGCCCTTTGGATATCCTCCCAAAGATCGTCTACATCTTCACAGCCAACAGAGAGTCGGATGAGTGTTTCGGGAACAGTTGGACTCTCAATCGGCCAACGACGGCGTCGCTCCCACAGAGATTCAACCCCGCCGAGGCTTGTTGCGTGAGTAATGATCATCGAGCTATCGCAGACTCGATCAGTATCTTGAGCACTTCCGATAACTTCAAATGAGAGCACTGCGCCGTAGGTAGCCATAAATTTTTTCGCCCGCTCGTGCTGTGAATCGGTAGCAAGACCTGGGTATCGCACACGCGAAACTTTAGGGTGAGCACTCAAGCGTTCGGCCAGAATTTGAGCACTCTTGCATGATTGTGCAAATCGGAGCGGGAATGTTCGGATTCCTCGAAGAGCTAACCACGCCTCAAAAGGTCCAGCAATCGATCCGTTAAATTTTCGAGCGTTCTCAAGTGAGACAAAAAGTTCATCGCTAGTAGTTGAGAGCGAGCCCATCAGGACATCGCTGTGGCCTGCAAGGAATTTAGTTACCGAATTCATGACAACATCTGCTCCCATTTCAAGCGGGCGTTGTGTCAAAGCGGTTGCAAAAGTGTTATCGACCATCACCAGAATTCCTGCAGCCTTGGCTGCTGCAATCAATTGCGGCAGCTCTGCAACATCTAGACATGGATTTGTTGGCGACTCTAACCACAACATATCCGCACCTGGTAGCTGCGCAAGAACTTCATCTGTTTTCGATACATCAACGAGCGAAACTTTTAGGCGACCACTCTGACTGTAAGTATTAAGGAGAGTCATTACTCCGCTATAGCCCTCATGAGAAGCAACTATGCGAGCACCCCAGGGAAGTATTGAAAAAGCCGCAGAGATTGCCGCCATTCCGGAAGAGAAAATTAGTGAACGGCCACCTTCGAGAGAACTAATTGCAGATTCCGTTGCGCCCCACGTGTCATTGCCATAACGTCCGTAACCAATTGGACCACCAGCGGTAAAGGTGCTGTTGAGTGAGATCGGTGTATTGAGCGCACTGTCGCCTGCTCGAGGAGGACGACCTGCAGTAACGGCTCTTGTTGAGAGTTTTTCATGTGATGCATCGTGGCTCATGGTGCAAGCCTAATGCAGACTATCGGCGCGAGAGAACTGACATTGCGGCATTATGTCCGGCAATGCCGCTGACGCCTCCCCCGCGTCTAGCACCTGCACCTGCTATGAGGATGTGTGGATCATCAGTTTCGCAGCCCCATTGCGGGATATCCGAAGCCTCGTGATCTTCAATGAATGGGAAATCAAGATCACGGTGAAAAATATTTCCTCGAGGTAACCCAATTGCCGCTTCCAAATCAAGAGGCGACTTTGCTTCAAGTGCAAAAGTCCCATCTGAATTTCTTGCTAGAACGCTCTCTATCGGATCTTCTAAATACTCATTGAGGCTAGCTAGCGCACTGGCAACAGCGGCATCACGTGATTGTTCCGGGTCAGCATCAAAAAGCGATGCATCCGTATGTAATCCAAAGAGAGTAAGCGTGTGATAACCCTGGTTAGCTAATTCCGGAGAGAGAATACTTGGATCAGTAAGTGTGTGGCAGTACATCTCAAGAGGAAGTCGGTCTGGCATTTTTCCGCTAGCGGCAATTTGATAAGTCTCGTTTAGGTGTGAGTAGCTTTCATTAATGTGAAAGGTGCCCGCGAAAGCAATGCGTGGATCAATCCCTGATTTCAATCGAGGCAAGCGCGTGAGCAACATATTTATCTTAATCTGCGAACCTTGCAATGAGGAAGGTGAATTCTTTCCTCGAAGTTTTGCCAAAGTTTGTGGAGCGGCAGCAAAGAGAAGATCAGTTGCGCTAAAACTTCTTCCATCTATCGTGGAGACGGTCACTTTCTCTCCCGTGCTTTCAATCTGACTTACCCGTGAATTGAGTTGGATCTCAACACCATGTCCACGGGCGATTCGCTCGAGCTCTGAAACTAGAGCTCCCATGCCTCCACGAGGTACTTTCCATTGACCAATGCCGTTTCCAATCAAGTGATAGAGAAAACAGATATTTGCCTGAATACTCATTGAATCAATAAAGGTGCCGATGAGGGCATCAGTGAGCACAACTCCGCGCACAAGATCGTTTGAGAATCGCTCTTCAATAACCTCGCCAATTGGACGCTCAATCATGTAATTCCAGACAGATTCCATGCCTAAAGATGTGCGCATCTGCGAACGAGTCATCAACGGCTCAAGCATGGAAGGTGCTGATCGAGCAGCAAACTCTGCAATTTCTGAGTAGAAACTCTGCCAAGCAAGACCTTCAGCGCTAGAGCCGGTAAGTCGTTCAAATGAATCAGCGGTCTCTTGATTCCAAAGAGTGGAAACGCTTAGTCCGTCATGAATTCCATTTCTTTCGTACGGCGTATATGACGAAACCTCTCGACTCAGAGTTTCAAAGTTTATTCCGAGCTCTTTTACGATTTGATCTGGAAGTAGCGCAACAAGATATGAATAACGTGAAAGTCGGGCATCGAATTCTGGAAAGGCCCGCACGCTGGCAGTCGCTCCACCAAGTTCATCGGCGCCTTCAAGGAGTATTACTTTCTTTCCAGCTTTGGCTAGGTAAGAAGCGGCAACAAGTCCGTTATGTCCTCCACCAACAACGATCGCATCGTAGTGATTAGCCACGGATTCCCTTTGCCATCTGAGTGATTGCTTGAGTAATAATCTCTGGACTGGTTGCAAAATTCATGCGAGCAAACTGGCCCCACTGCGCGCCATAAATGTGGCCAGGATTCAACGCAACGCTGCTCTTTTCAAGAATGACAGTAGATGGTTCGTTGCCAAGGTTGAGTGCAGAGAGATTAAGCCACGCTAGGTATGAGTGTTGCGGCGGAATATAGGTGACTTCTGGCAGATGCTCAGCGAGTAACTTTGAGATGAGATGGCGGTTGTGGTTCAGCTGTGTAATAACAGTGTCGAGCCACGGTACGCCTTTCTCAAATGCAACAGCAGTTGCAAAAGCGCCGAAAAGTGAAGCGCGATAGTGAAGTGCGGGCGGTAGTTGGTTAAGTTTTTCATGCATCGCCTCATTTCCAGAGACAATAATTGCGCACTTAAGCCCTGCAATATTCCAACCTTTACTCGCTGCAGTTACAACAACGCAGTGATCTTGCGCCTCTTTGCCGAGGCTGAGTATTGGAACAAATGGGTGCTCTGGGTATTCAAGAGGAGAGTGAATTTCGTCGCTAATGATGATGACGTTATATCTAGCAGCTAAAGAAATAAATTTGTTGAGTTCTTCACGAGAGTAGACACGTCCAATTGGATTGTGCGGTGAGCAGAGAAGATGTATTTTTATTCCGCTGCTATATGCCTCTTCAATCCCTTTCCAATCAATACTCCAAGCATGTGAGACATCTTCTGATGGCTGGTAAATGAATGGGACATCAATACATGTGACCTTAGTTTCATTCATCCAGGTGTAGAAATTCTGATAGACAGGTGAACTAATCAGGACTCGATCTCCTGGATTTGTAAATACTCGAAGTATTTCAACGACCCCGACTCCTACATCGGTTGCTATTCGCACACGCAGAGGATCAACTGCCCAATTCCAACGTGCTGCGCTGAAAGCAGAAAAAGCATTACCCACTTCGGGGATTGAGCCGAGATAACCCATATCTGAGTTTTCGACCAGCGAGTGGAGAATTTCTCGAATAGGGGCAGCGACCGGAAAATCCATCTCAGCCACGGGAAGCGGAATTACATGTGGAGGAAATGCACGCCACTTCTCACTGTGGTGACTAGAGAGTTCGGCAAGTGTCGGCACCGTGATGTCGATATTGCTCATATCGCGAGTATTCCACTAAGAATGCTCGGTGGCTAGACGTTTTGTCGAGTTTCGCACAACAAGTGTTGTTGGGACGACTAAAGAGCTTGGTTCTTTCTCAGGTTTGCGTATTCGCTCCATAATTGACCACGCTGCCATCTCACCCATGAGTTGAACTGGTTGTTCGATCGTCGTCAATTCGGAAAATTCTGACATCTCATGCCCATCAAAACCAATGATGGAAATGTCATCTGGACATTTAAGTCCGTGTCTGCGGATAGCCTGCATAACTCCAAAGGCCATTTCATCTGATTAACAAAAAATTGCGGTCGGCCGATTAGGACGAGCCAATAAATCATCCATCGCGCGAGCGGCGGTATGCATAGTAAATCCACCATGAACTTCGCGAGCTGGATCCCACTCAAGTCCATTTTCAACTAAGACTTGCAGAAAACCTTTACGACGATCTTGGGGAACGCTGAAGTTAAAGGGATCATCCGGGTGGCCGGACATCAATGCAATATTTCGGTGTCCTTGATTGACTAGATGCTGGGTTGCAGTTCTCGCGGCAGCAACGTCATCAATAGCAACGCTTGCACAATCTTTGTGATGCATGCCCACCAATGCAACTGGAATTCCGAGACTAAGCATAGATTCAAACTCTTCTTCTGTTGGAGGAAGGCTGATAACAATGAGCGCATTAACGCGTCCTTTGGGAAGTTGATGTTGGAAAAGTCGCTCGCGACCTTTCATTTGGCTAAAGTTGTAAAGGAGGAGATCAAGTCCCGCTTCGCGAAGTGCTTGTTCGGCACCACTAATAACCTGCGCGAAATACCACCGGGAAATATATGGCGCGACAATTCCAACGCTATTTGTTCGATGGGGAGTTGACTTACTTGCATCAGCATCTATGGGATAACCAAGTGACTCGGCCGCATCTATGATCTTCTTGCGGGTCTCAGGATTTACATGGTGAAGGCCACGTAAGGCGCGCGAGACAGTAGCAATCGATACCCCAGACAGGGCCGCGATCTCTTTAATTCCTGCCACTTATGTGCCCCTAGCTCACCTGCGTAGTTGCTACCTGATCGTCACTGTAAAAAACTGCAAAAACTGTAACGACTGTAAAAGTATCGCCAGATTCTGTAAATATCAAGGGGCGAGCGCTAGGCCGGGAAAGCTACGCCCGTGCTTGAGTGGCAGTCATAACCATTTGGATTCTTTGCTAGATACTTCTGGTGGTATTCCTCAGCGAAGAAATACTCCATCCCCGCAGCGCTCTTGATCTCTGTGACGATCTGATCAAGACCTGCTGCTGAGAGCGCACCCTGGTAGCGATCGCGAGATGTCAGTGCAGTTGCCAGTTGCTCATCGCTTGCAGCATAGATTGCGCTTCGATATTGGGTTCCAATATCTCCACCCTGTGCATTAAGTGATGTTGGATCGTGCATTACCCAAAATTCTTCAAGTAATCGGCTGTAAGAAATCAGTGATGGATCGAATGTGACTGCAACCATTTCAGCGTGTCCGGTTGAACCTGTACAGACCTGCTCATATGTCGGCGAGGAAGTAGTGCCTCCCATGTATCCAACCGAAGTCTCTATGACCCCATCGAGCTTCCAAAATCTACGCTCAGCCCCCCAGAAACAACCGGTAGCAAAGTATGCAATCTCATGTGTTGCGCTCATGGCTGAAGTCTTTCACGATTAGAGTGAACTTTCATCACGTAAACTAGCCACACCTGCGCCCCCGTAGCTCAGGGGATAGAGCACCGCCCTCCGGAGGCGGGTGCACAGGTTCGATTCCTGTCGGGGGCACCACTTTATGAAGTCTTAGCGCGACCTATATCACTCAAATGTGAGGAAACTTTTTCGCTACCTTCTTGTTTATGACAGTGATACGCGAGAGAATATGCCTTCCGCCAGATGATTTCACATCGTATGGCCGCGTGCTCGAAGAGGAGAGATCATGGATTGGCGTCATCAGTCTGCATGCCGCGATGAAGACCCTGAACTCTTCTTCCCTGTTGGTAACACCGGTCCTGCAATCACGCAGATCGAAGAGGCAAAGAAAGTCTGCAACCGTTGCATCGTGCGCGAAGCATGCCTCTCTTGGGCACTTGAGAGCGGTCAGGATGCAGGAGTATGGGGCGGACTTTCAGAAGATGAGCGCCGTGCACTGAAGCGTCGCGCAGCTCGTAACCGCGCTCGCTCTATGGAGCCACACAACTAATCTCCCCACGTAACCTGCCCTAAATTGGGAAGGTAAGTCGAGCAGTTGTACCTCGTTCGGTAGATTCCAAAACTAACTCGCCTTTGAGTTCATTCTCCGTCAGGGTGCGCACAATTTGTAGACCCAGATTTGATGAAGTTGTGAGATCAAATCCATCAGGTAACCCCACTCCATTATCAATAATTGAAATGTGGGCAACTCCGGCGTTTCTCTCGAGGAGTATTTCTAAAGCACTCCCCCCGTTCTCTAATCCGTGCTCTAAAGCGTTATGAATAAGCTCGGTGACAACAAGTGATAACGGCGTTGCGATTGCAGGATCAAGAGAGCCCAACTGACCACTTCGAGTAATGACTAACTCATTCATGCGCGAACTTAAATCGAGTGAGTGCGAGACTAACCGATCCAATACATCATCAAAAGCCACGGAAGTATCAGTGCCCGACGAGAGAGTCTCATGAACAAGTGCGATCGAGGCGATTCGACGGACGGCCTCGTTAAGTGCGGCATTGGCTGCTGGGTCATCTATACGACGAGCCTGTAGACGAAGGAGCGCCGAAACGGTCTGTAAATTGTTCTTTACCCGATGGTGGACCTCGCGAATAGTTGCATCTTTGGTAATGAGTTCACGTTCACGACGTCTGAGTTCGGTGACATTTTGCAAAAGAACTAAGGCACCAATTCGGTCGTTCCCTTGAATGAGTGGGAGTACAAGGAGCTCAATGGTTCCGCCACTATTCTCCATCTCAACTCGTCTAATTGCTCGCCCAGATAGTTGCACTCGAAGGGCTTCTTCATGAGCCTGACTTTGTGGTGATGCAATCTGTTCTGCAACTTCTGCCAGCAACTGTCCTTCAAGTGCGCTATTCCAACTTAAGCGACCGAAGGCTGATCGTGCATTCGGACTTGCATATGTGATTACGCCATTAATATCTAAACGGAGTAACCCATCACCAACTCTCGGTGCGGGATCAAAAAATGAATTTGCATGTTCGTAGGGGAAATTTCCTTCGGCTGCCATACGGTAAAGCTGATGTGCAATCTCTCGATAATTGAGTTCAAGTCGAGAAGGTTGTCGCATCAACTCAGAATCTCTATGGCGAGAAATGACGGCAATCACTTCTCCCTTATAGAGAACAGGCGTGGTCTCCTCTTTAATCATAAGATCGCCGACTTTTTCAGGAACCGTGTCTCGAATAATTTCAGCGCTCGATAAAGCCTGATCGATATGTGGTCGTTCTCCCCATCGGATCTCTTCACCCAAAACATCATTTGCAAAGACGGTCGCAGCGGTCATGGGGCGAATGTGTGCGATAGCGACATAGCCCGTTGGCCAACTTTTCATATCTTTGCGAAGTGGCACCCACAAAATCAGATCTGCGAACGAAAGGTCGGAGAGCAACTGCCAATCTGCGACTAGTTCACGCAAGCGATAAATTTGATCGGGAGTCAGTGGACTCTTTCCGTGAATAAATTCTTCAATAGTTGGCATTACTTTTTCCAACTAGGCAGCATTGAGGAAACTTCTTGAATAGCAAACCAGGTGAGGTCTTCCTCATCGGGTGAAACTAGAAAGATGCAGGCAACCCAGTCGAGTGCGATTGGAGTATCGAGTGAGATGCTATCGGCGCCCATCTCTGTGATGAGTGAATCTGGCACTTCGACTGCAAGTACATAACCCTGACCTGACTCGGCTATTTCAAGTGATTCATCGGCTGCCAACATGGAGAGGATGAACTCTTGCTCTTCTTCGCCAATATCTGAATGAGTAGAGATGAACTCAGATGTAGGGGCAAAGAGGGTGGGGATTGAGATTGATCCACTCGTAACGAGCTGATCGAGTTCATCAATTGACACCCCTGCATAGCTGCGCATGTTGCCAAGAGTACAAGGTGAGGGGCTATTGAGTAAGTTCGAGGGCTAGCGCAGCAAGTGATCGACGAAGCAGACCTCTGGGATTACTCTCGATGAGAATTGATCGATCTTGAGTAGCTGCGCTAACGCCCCTGGGATCAAAGGGAATTATTCGCAACGCATGCGGCCGTGTTGGAGAGACTACCGAGAGAAACTTCTCCTCTTGCTCATCCCCCTTTTTACCTGAAATACGTTGCGTTAAAAGGTGAGTCACTCGTCCTCGAATTGTCATCATTGGAAGGGCAGCAATAAATTCCCGTAGTGCTCGTGTGCTCACCGGACGCGGTGACGAAAACATCCATAGATCGTCCGAAATTTCGAGAACCCAGGTTGAAAAAACACTCTCCCAACGTCGATCGAGTACGTCAGGTTCAGAGATAGCAAGACGACCAAGATCTACGATGATGAAATCTACGTTTCGGCTTGCATCAAGGATAAGTTCAACGGCATTTACTGCATTGTGGCGAGTAATCTCAAATATTTGCAGGGCTGGGCTTACCTCCTTGAGCGCATCTTTATTTGCATGCCTCTCCCCCATTATTGTTGCGATAGCTGGCATGTGGTGATGTGCATCAATCAAAAGAACTTTCTTGCCAATCAGCGTAAGTTCAATAGCTAAATTCAGTGCCGTGAAGGTTACTCCTTCACCATGATTGACCCCTGTCATTGCGATCACTCTGCATCGGGATGGAATTTGTTCTGTGCTGTGTGATCGAAGCATGGGTGCCCTATGTGGTGAGCGAATCATCGCTAGTAGTTCAATCTCATCTCGCGGTTTGGTCAGATATCCATCTCGCACATTGCTTTCATGTGAAGCGAGAAACCCGATTGCTCTGTCCAGATGCGGTGAAAGCGCAATTAGCTTCTGCGCATCTAGGCCAAGCAAGTCACTCGAGTGGATGAGTAAAGGCTTGGACTCTGTTGTTGATACAAGAAAATTCTGCAGTGAGTCCACATCGAGCGCTCGAAAAATCACGCTCCACCCGTGAGAAAAGAGTGCTCCGGCAACCATTGCTTCAAATTCTGGATCATTAATCGCAGTAACTACATTGAGCTCAGCCATTTGATTTAACAATTACCAGTCTTCCGTTAGAAGTGCCAGCCAAGAGGCGTTGAACTTGTGAATTATCAACCGAAACTGTGATTGCTAAACCATTTCCAAAGTTGGCACTCTTGCGATCTATCGACCTTAGAAAAACTCCCGTAAGCAGTAACTCTGGAGTACTCAGGCTCGCTGCATCTTGTGGCTCAGGTACCCAATAAATACTAATTGGCTCCCCTAACTCAACTGTTGACGGAATGTCGGAGGCGGAAATATTCAAGGGCACTTGTTCGGCATCAAATTCCTGAAGATCTTCAGTGACGGCGTTAGTGGAAATGAACTCTCCAGCGGCAATGAATCGAGTTGTGGTGGATCCAATAGGTGAAAGTTCTTCAGGTAGATAGAGATCCTGATTACCGACAAGAGCAGCGTCGATGAGTTCTAAATCTTGGGACGTTAATAACGAACCAGCAGCGACTGGATGCGAGACTACCCAATACGCAGAACTCCGATCTGAGAGCGCTGCAAATGCAAATGAGGAGAGCAGAGCGGCCAAGAAAAGTACTCCGGCGACGATCACTCGAGGAGATTTTAAGGAGATAGATGTATTTGACTGTTGTGACATGGGCCAGAGCAAACGCTATTTTCTTTCATGTCGAGCAGCTCTCTCCACAGTCAACCTTTAGGTTGAATGGGATTCATCCTCGCGGCTGATTGCTGATCGGACTTTGCTGGCAATGCTCATACAATGACAACTTACTCCGAGCCACATTTCACAGTAACGGCATCCACCCAAGATCGCGCACTATGGAGCCATCCCATTCTCGATCTCTATCCAGATTCTCCACGATTTGAACCTTTACCACCTCTTCCCATTCAAAAAGCCAAGCTCTATCTAGTGCCAACACACTTTGGTGAAGACTTTGAAGGTGATGATTTTCCCGAACCAACTTCAGCAGAGGATCTTCCAGAGCTTCATGCGTGGACGATGACATTTGTTGTAGCCCTGTTAGAGATTTGGGCAGGAAGGAGGCAGCCCGCACAGTTAATGGCGCGTTGTCACCGAGTGATTTACAACGAGCTTATTCGAAAGACCGGATCGCAGAAAGAAGTTGGCAGAGTAAGAACGATTCATCAAAGTGAACCACTTGATGGAATCTGTGAGTCAACAATCACTGTGCGTTTTGGAGAAAGAATGCGCGCCATAGTCATCCGCTTTGAGGGCGTAGACGGGCGCTGGCTCTGCACCGAATTGGATCTGCTTTAGGAGCTAGGAAGCACCGTGGCAACGCTTGTACTTCTTACCTGAACCACATGGGCAAGGAGCGTTTCGCGTAACTTCATTCTTTGTTACAACGCCATTCTCATCCGTAGCAGTGTAAGAAAGCGCACTCACTTCAGCAGGTCGAGCTTCAATTGATGGAGCCGAAACTTTCTGACCATCTTCAACATTTACCTGCACATTAAAGACAAGACTTGCGAGTTCTTCCTTGATTCCATCCATCATCGCTGAGAAGAGTTCGTAACCTTCGCGTTGATATTCAACGAGTGGATCGCGCTGTGCCATCGCTCGAAGACCAATACCCTCTTGGAGATAATCCATCTCATAAAGATGTTCGCGCCACTTGCGATCGAGAACTGAGAGGAGAACCTTGCGCTCTAATTCACGCATGACCTCTGGACCAAGTTCGGCTTCGCGTTTTGCATAAGCTGCTTCAGCATCTTCAATGATTCGTGAAGCTAGGAAATCTGCATCTAGGCCGCCAACAGATCCGACCTCTGCAATGAGGCCATCAATCGTGAGGGTGATGGGATAAACAAGGCGAAGAGCGCCCCAGAGTTTTTCCAGATCCCAATCCTCAGCAAAACCTTCAGCGGTCTCTGCATCGACATAGGCCTGAATCGTATCTGCCAAGAATTGTCCTACTTGAGTAGAAATATCTTCACCCTCAAGGACTAGACGTCGTTCGCTATAAATGACTCCGCGCTGGCGGTCCATCACATCGTCATATTTGAGAACATTCTTGCGAATCTCAAAGTTTTGCGCTTCAACCTGTGTCTGTGCAGACTTAATTGCATTACTGACCATCTTTGATTCGATGGGAGCATCCTCTGGAAGTCCAGCTGCAGATAGGAAGCGCTCAACCATGCCTGAGTTAAATCGGCGCATCAAATCATCTTGTAGGGAAAGGTAGAAGCGTGATTCGCCAGGATCACCCTGTCGTCCTGAACGACCGCGAAGCTGGTTATCAATTCGGCGTGATTCGTGACGCTCTGTTCCTAGAACATAGAGACCACCAAGTGCGACAACTTCTTCATGACCGGAGGCAACAGCAGCCTTCTGCTTTGCTAACTCAGCCGGCCAAGCTGCTTCGTACTCTGCGGCATTTTCCACCGGAGAAATTCCACGTCGCTGTAACTCAAAGTCAGCCATAAATTCAGGATTACCACCGAGCATAATGTCGGTACCGCGACCTGCCATATTGGTTGCAACAGTTACAGCGCCCTTAACACCAGGACGAGCGATAATCATAGCCTCACGTTCGTGGTGCTTTGCATTGAGAACTTCATGCGCAACGCCATTCTTTTTCAACACTGCAGATAGCTCTTCAGATTTTTCAACGCTCACGGTACCCACCAAAACAGGCTGTCCCTTGCGATGGCGTTCGACAATATCTTGAGCAACTGCGATGAACTTTCCAGCTTCAGATTTGTAGACAAGATCAGGAGCATCTATGCGTTGCATTGGACGATTTGTAGGAATCGGAACAACGCCTAGTTTGTAGATCTGATGGAATTCAGATGCTTCTGTCATCGCCGTACCGGTCATACCTGAAATCTTTGAATAGAGACGGAAGTAGTTCTGCAATGTGATGGTTGCAAGAGTCTGATTCTCATCCTTAATCTCAATACGCTCTTTCGCTTCTAGCGCTTGATGAAGGCCATCGCTATAGCGGCGACCGGAGAGCATACGCCCGGTGTGCTCATCAACGATGAGGAGTTCGCCATTCATGACTACGTAGTCCTTATCGCGCTTAAAGAGCTCTTTTGCGCGCACGGCGTTGTTGAGGTAGCCAATAAGTGTTGTGTTTGCAGCCTCATAGAGATTTTCAATACCAAGTAACTGCTCGACCTTTGTCACGCCTGCTTCAATGACGGCGATTGTCTTCTTCTTTTCATCAACTTCGTAATGAACATCGCGCGAGAGTTGATTTACGATATTTGAAAATTCGACGTACCACTTTGTTGCCTTATCGGCTGGGCCGCTGATGATCAGAGGTGTACGAGCTTCATCGATAAGAATCGAGTCAACTTCGTCAACCACGGCGAAGAAGTGATCTCGCTGTACGCAATCTTCCAAGCTCCATGCCATGTTGTCACGAAGGTAATCAAATCCAAATTCGTTATTTGTTCCATAGGTAACATCGCAGTTATAGGCTTCTCGACGCTCGGCTGGTGACATGCTGTTAACAATGACGCCAACTGTAAGACCGAGGAAGCGATGGATACGACCCATCCACTCGCTATCGCGCTCAGCTAAGTAATCATTTGTCGTAACAACGTGTACACCCTTACCTGCGAGTGCATTCAAATATGATGGAAGAGTTGCTACAAGAGTTTTACCTTCACCAGTTTTCATTTCTGCGATATTTCCCATGTGCATGGCAGCGCCACCCATGAGCTGAACATCATAATGACGCTGACCTAATGTGCGCTTTGCAGCCTCGCGAACTACTGCAAATGCTTCTGGAAGTAAATCATCGAGATCCTCGCCCTGTGTGAGGCGATTTTTAAATTCTTGAGTTTTTGCACGGAGTGCTTCATCTGACAATGGCACGATTGCTTCTTCAAAGGAGTTAACCTCTTGTGCAATTTTTGTCAGCTGACGAAGAATCTTTCCTTCACCTGCGCGCATAATCCGATCAAGAATTGATGACATCTACAAACCTTTCAGAGACTTCCATCTATGAGACAACCTGACCGGCGGCATACCCCCACTGGTCACTGGCTATATCGTAGGGGTTTAGCAACGCAAGCAGTAACTGCGCCAATCACCGTATATCCCGCTCCATGAAGGGCTCTGCCCGCCTCGCGCAGGGTTGCCCCCGATGTAACTAAATCATCGATAATGATGATGGGAATATTTGACCGATCCCCTCGGTTCGCACAATTCATAGATTGACGCAGATTTATCTCTCTTGAGTGCGCATCCAGGGTTGATTGATCTCTCACCTTGCGCGAATGGCTCAAAACGGAATGAACTTTGACTAAAGGGCTGTGAGAAATTGCATACGTTTGTTCCAGTATGAAATCTCGACCGCGCTTTCGAGTATTCATCTTTCTCGAAGGGATAGGAACAAGATCGGCAATGCCTACTTCACTGAAGAAATAAGCCAAGCTATGTGAAAGAGCTTGGTGTATCAGCTGATCAGCATCTGTAAGTGCACTCTCTTTCGCTCCAAGCAAAACTTTCTGTGCAACAGGTGAGTATGCAACTGCCGAATAAACCGGGAAGGAAAAACCAACTGTCGCAACACTGCTTCGGTAGATATGTGGGTGCCACGACGCTCGACAAGTTGAACAGATTCGGATGCCGAGATGACGACATCCAAGACATCGAGAGGGAAAAATCAATTCTGATAATGCTTGCAGGGAGATCACAGAGATGATCTTTACTGACTAGATTGTTTCGACCTTCAATTCATTTCTCTTGTGTGGATTAACAGGAAGTGGTCTGCCGGAAATTTGATTACCTGCAATTCGTGGCAAGGTGAGAACGAAATTTGCACCATCCCCCGGAGCGCCCCACGCATCGAGTTCTCCGTTATGGAGTCTGGCATCTTCTAGAGCGATGGAGAGCCCAAGGCCGGTTCCACCACGAGTGCGCGCTCGTGATGGATCTGCTCTCCAGAATCTATCGAAGACGCGGATCAGTGATGACTCCTCCATGCCGACTCCGTGATCGCGAACACTTACCGCAACTTCTGTCAGCGTCTCAACGCATTCAATCTCAATAGGTTTTCCATCGGCGTGCTCGAGAGCATTCGAAATCAAATTACGCATAATTCGTTCGACTCGCCTAAAGTCGGCACGAATATGCACTGGATTCTTAGGTGCTACG
>JACCDO010311906.1_pt1 | contig 16541 bp, 12 predicted proteins | sample 7446101 | NCBI WGS metagenome assembly JACCDO01 (sample SAMN15323440, study PRJNA562643) | freshwater metagenome | isolation source: river surface water | place: USA:Blue River Watershed | collected 2017-08-16 | reverse complement strand
TCACCCCACGTAAGGGCGTGATGACTCGTTACGGCAAGAAGATGGTCCGCAGCGACTTCTACGGTACCGTAACCTGCCTCGACATGAACATCATCTGATGTTCTAGGCGTTAGGCCAACAGGCGGCCACCCTTCGGGGTGGCCGTTCTGCTTTAAGGGCTTATTAATAAATCATCAGAGCAGCACAGAAATCAGCAGGATCTTCTTTAAATAGAAATACATTGATCAACACATTGAAAATGTCACATTTAACAGAATCAAACGTAGATGATATTTAGATTCATAGGAGATACATTTATGGGACGTCGTTGGTGGCAAAAAGAAGCTCGTCGGATCCAGAATCACAGAGCGAAGCCAAGATTAGGCACAACCACAGAACAAGCAGATGTAGAAGAGATAAATGATGAAGTAGCTGCTGATGCTATTGATGAGTTAAATGAAACTTTAGCAGATACTTCTAATGATGACATTGTCAATGAGTTGTCATCTTCTGAGGATGAGTCTGTAGGTGAAATTGAAGAAGATACATTTGAATCAACAGACATTTCTGAAGATATTGTTTCTGATGACGTTGTTGAAGAAGCTGTAACACCCACTGTTGTAGGCACCTTTAATCAAAATAATAACACATTTAAGAAGAAGAAGCGTCGATGACAGAATTAGCCATCAGGAAAATTATTCGTCTAATCATATTAGAGAGAATTGTGGCTCTTCCTGATGGCAAGTGGGCTGTCTATCCCAAGAAAGGTGGTAAACGTCTTGGGACGCACGACACTAAAGCAGGTGCTATGCGTCAACTTGCTGCTATTGAGATTTCCAAGCAAAGACGTCATAGATGATTTAGATCGACACGCCTTTACACGATACTTAGTATAGAGTAGGGGCGTGTCTGATGTCTACATTCGCAACAACTGCAAATCCGACACCTTTCGGAGTTTTTGACCTCGAGACGGACTTCATCTCTGAAGCCGATAAGATGGTTGTATTTGTCAAGCGTCGTCTTGGCGACGATATCTTGTCTGTTGAGTTGACAAAAAAGCAAATTTGGGCCAACTTTGAAGAAGCTTGCTTCGAATACGGATCAATCCTTAACCAGTATCAAGCAAAAAGTCAACTTGTCAACTGGTTAGGCTATGCTACAGGATCCTTATCAGGCTCTGAGCAGATGTACCCACGTGAGAGTCTCGAATTTCTAACAAGATTTGCTGAGCCTTATGCATCCGAAGCTGATGTTGGTGGTTCATACAACCAGATCTCAGGATCTATTGCACTTGAAGCGGGAAGACAAGATTATGACATCTATACGGAACTTGTTGATTCTAATAACATACCCATCGTTAGCTCATCTTTAAACACGATGGGTGGAAAGATGAGGATAAGTGAAGTATTTCACTTTTCTCCTCAAGCTGCTTATCGCTTTTTTGACACAACTTCCGCAATTAACTATTTGAACAACGCATTTTCATTTGAGTCATTCACTCCTGAGACGATCTTTTACGTTCTTCCAGTTTTTGAAGACATCCTACGCGCAGGTCAGCTGGATCTTTCTAATCGTGTGCGTCGATCAAACTATTCGTACAAAATTATTGGCACAAAGATAAGAATATATCCAATGCCTACGAAGATCACATCGCCAATGCCGCATTTGTTCATTCGTGTAAAATTCATGCAAGATCCGCTTAATCCAGCGTTTCGTGACAGATCACTCTACGGAGTGTCAAATCTATCTAACATACCGTTTGGAAATCTTCAATTTAATCGAATTAACTCAATTGGTAGACAATGGATTCGACAATATACACTCGCACTTTGCATGGAGTCGCTAGGCTATATTCGTAGTAAGATGGGCACACTCCCGGTACCAGGCGGCAACGTTACGCTAAACGGCGCTGATCTGGTCTCAAAGGGACGTGAAGACAGGAAGGAATTTATTACTAAGCTCAAAGAGATGCTCGATACAATGACCTATGACAAGTTAATCGAGCAGCAAGCGACCAGATCAGAAAATCTGAGCAAGCAATTAAAGTTTGTACCTCCGCCAAATGGCAAAGCAATTTTCATGGGGTGATGAATGGCACGTCTTTTTATAACTGAGCGCGAGCTTAACTTCATCAATGACATCATGAAGGAAGTTGTTAAAGATGTTATTGGACAAAAGATTTATTACTACTCTATCTCAGAGATTAAATCAAGAGTTCATGACATTTACGAAGAAGCACCCAATAAAATCTTTGAAAATCCAATTGAAATAGATGCGTTGGTCAAGTATTCACCCCAAGAAGTTCGCACTAATAGATTCGGGTCTGAAGAATACTACAACATTGAGTGTTATATTCAAGAAAGAGATTTAATAGACAAGCAGATCGATGTGCGAGAAGGTGACTTTTTCTCTTATGGCGAAACTTTCTTTGAAATAATCAAGGCACCAAAATCAGATGTTATCTTTGGACAAATTGAGCACAAGAGTTACATCACCATCTCAGGCAAGCAAGCAAGAAAAGGACAGTTCATTACCAAAGTTCTAGGACCTACCTCAGAAGCTTATTCTGATGAAGATGCTATCCAGAAGACATTTGTTCAACAACGTGGCTTTGCTGAGAATAGACTCGGTGAGACAGGAGATGTCAGAGACCTGCAGAAGTCAGGTGTCCTCGATGCACCGCTCACAGGACCTGCTGAAGTATCACCTCGTGGCGATCCACAGAATGTTGGATCTTCTTTCTACGATGAGACATAAAAATGGCTGATAAAATCAAGACAGGATATGAAGGGACAAATGTGCCAGATGATTTTTCAATTCCTCCAGTTGGAATTGAAGATATCGATCGTGCAATCTTTAACTTATTCGACAAGATATTGGCTTTTGAAACAAAAGTCAACAATCAAACAACACGTGTTCCTGTTATTTTTGCGTCTGGTGAGCGTTTTGCGTTGACAAGACGTGACAACCCACTACGTGACAAGAACAATACACTAATACTGCCGCTAATCTCAATTAAGCGCGGTTCGATTGGTCATAAGACACAATCAGACGTTTTTGGTACAGCAATTAGCATTAGACAAACAGGCGACTACTACATCAAGAAAAAACTTGATAAGTCTGATAGAGATTATCAGAAATTAGTAAATGTGATGGGTTTTAAGAACCAGAAAGACGTTGCTACGCGTAGCCACATTGCCGACACAAGCACATCTCCCGGCACACAGGCTGTTGAGGGAACTGTTGCCTCACGACGTCAAGGACCACCACTCAGTTTTAAAGATAATCCAAAATATAAGCCACTTTCAAATGACTTGACAAATAATATCTACGAATACATTACGGTACCATACCCAAAATTCGTTGGAATCACTTATAGTGTGATTTTTTGGACACAATACATGCAGCAAATGAATCAGCTTATTGAGACCTTTATGATGAAATACAGCGGTCCATCACCTGAATTCATACTAGAAACTAACAAGGGCTACAAATTTACTGCATTTGTCCAGAATACATTCAATAGTTCAGATAATCTTGAAGACTTCACGAGTGATGAACGTATCATTAAGATGGGATTTGACATCAAAGTTCCAGGTTATATTATTGCTCCAGATCATCCCGGATTACCGTCACCCTTCAGAAGATTCATTAGCGCACCCCAGATTAATTTTGAAATATGGGAGCAGAATGATCAACTTGTCAACGAGACTAGCAGTAATAAGACAAAAGATAGAATTGATAAATTTACGCTCACTGATGTCCAAACACTTGATAGTGAAGGCATGCCTCAAGAGCGGCGTGGTGAAGAGAAGCTTAAAGTTATAGAGGACATTGTCAATCCTTTTACAGGACAAATGCAGCATAAATACCTCAAAGTAACGTCAAGAGTTCCTAAAGCAGGGGAGACAATACTTATAGCTCAGAAGATAAAGAAGATAGATACTCTTAGCTGAGCATTTCTAGGTTTGACAGGATAGTTATATTCGGCTTTAAAGTCGGAGTAATGATGGCAGAGACAACTTTTAGATCGCCTGGGTTCTTTGAGCAAGAGATTGATCTTTCGGCTCCTGCAGCCCCTGGTGTGACAGGTGTGCCCGTCGGCGTCGTGGGTACCGCCGAAATCGGACCCGCATTCGTGCCCGTGACCGTGGGCAATATCGGTCAACTTCAACAAGTTTTTGGTTCACCTCGTTCAGTAGACTTAGGGTTGCAGGGCGCTAGCCAGTACCTACAGAACGGTACGGCACTCACATTCGTCAGAGTCTTGGGATGCGGAGCAAATTCAACTACAACTGACATCTCAAACACTCTATCACAGGGCACCGTTAAGAATGCAGGTTTCATCATCAAGGGTACAACACCTGCAGGCGGAACAGATGCTCGTCACAAGGGCGCTGTACAGTACATAACAGCAAAACACTGGGTGTCGGCATCAGCAGACGTGGGTTACCCCATCTTTACAGATAATAATAGCTTTGGTGTATCGACGGGTGATAGCTTTGTCAATTTAGTCCGCGGTATGGTTTTGCTTGCATCTGGCACACGTTTGCAAGTTCTTGACTATGACCAGAGTTACTCACCTGCAAATACAGCAGATGACAATGCTTCTATTGATCCCACAGCATCTAGCAACCTCTACCAGAAGTTTAAGCTTGTCATCTCAAGCTCCTCACCAAGTTTTAGCACAGCTGAGGGGCAGACAGGAATTCGAATTCTCACAGCATCGCTCAATCCTGCAGATCCAGCATACATCGCCAATGTTTTAAATACAGATCCGATGAGATTTGAGATCGAAGAGCACGTTCTCTACGCAGATTTTCCAGTAGAACCTGAAGTCGCCGTAGTGTCTACGGGTGCAGGGTCTATTGCAGTTGTGTCAGGATCATCTAGCTCATCTTCGACCTCAGGAGATACAGCACAAACATTTAGAGACGCATTTGGTCGATTTGACACAAGGTATGCATCAGCAAAAACTACATACTTTATCTCTCAACCTTATGGATCTAGCGAGTACGACCTCTTCTACTTTGAGACACTTCACGATGGCGCAAACTCATCACAGAAGTTTAAAGTTTCGATTAACACACTTGCTAAGTCAAATGATCCTGCAAATCCTTACGGTACTTTTACCGTTCAAATACGAGACTTTTACGACACAGACAAGTCTCCCGTAATACTTGAGCAATACCCTAATTGCACACTCAATCCTGACGATGATGACTATGTCGCACGAAGAATTGGTGACCAAAAGTCATTCTTTAACTTTGATGCACTTTCAGCAGATGAACGTAAGTCTTACACGGGCGGGTCACGTAAAAACGTATCAGCTCGCGTCAGAGTCGTTATGCATCCTGACGTAGAACTGAAAAGAGTTCCTGCAAATGCATTACCTTTCGGCTTCCGTGGATTGCCTGTCATCAAGACATCAGATACACTGACAGATAGCACATCTGCACTACCAGGTTTTGGCGGAACATCCTCACGTCGTCTCGCAGGCGTTTTTAGCACAGCTGCATTGGCATCTCACACAGGATCTATTCTCCCACCTGTTCCTATGCGCTTCAAAGTCACAACAAACGCTGTTGATCCAGCAGGCGGTTTTGTTGGAAAGCCCGGCAACCTTGAGATTGTTGATGCGTCTTACTACTGGGGCATTAAATCAGAAGCTGTTCCATCATCTGGAAGTGTAAGCAATGCAATCTTACGTTCAAATGATAGCTCAACATTTAATACACTCCTCACGTCATACAGCAAGCTGCTTGGAATCCAGAAGCTTGATGTTCTTGTAACAGGATCAGCAGCAGATGCATTTAGCAATAACAAGTTTACGCTAGCGAAGGTTGCACTGAATAATTCGCTAAGTGGTAGAACTTTAGTAAATGCACTTGCAGACATTACAGGAACTGCTGAACAGCACATGCTAGAATCAGCATACATTCGTAATGGTGTTATTGACACATCTAACTACACAGTACAACCTACCGGCGAAGGTGATCGTCTTACGCTGGCATCGCTGTACTCTGTTACATCATCAATTTACTTCAACAAGTTCACAAACTACGCGAAGTTCACCAACATCTTTACAGGTGGATTCGACGGTCTTAACATCCTAGATCCAGACATGATGAAGATGAATGATCGTTCTACTTCATCTGAGACTGGTGGAAAGGCTGTTGCATCTCTCAACATCGGACTTGACGCTGCATACACACCTGGCGCAGGTACTAATAATAGCATCGTTACAGCATATCGGACAGCAGCTGAGATCCTTACAAATAGGTACGTGTCAAATGTGAATGTCATTGCTGTTCCCGGTATTAGAGACGCCGCAGTTACTAACTACGTTTCATCTCTTATACAGAATTACGGTTTTGCAATCTACTTGATGGATATACCAGGATATGATTACAATGGCAATCGTGTCTTTGGAGAATCATCTGATCGTCCAGATGTCCAGCAGACAGGAAATAGCTTTGCAACAAGACGACTCAATAATAACTTTGTTGCCGTCTATTTCCCAGACGTCTCGATGGTCGATCAGGGAGGCACAACAAGAAAGATCAAGGCACCTGCATCAGTTGCAGCATTAGCTGCTCTTGGTTATAACGACGCAGTTTCACATCCATGGTATGCACCAGCAGGTTTCAATAGAGGCGCTCTTAATTTCGTCTCATCAACCGCCGTCAGACTTAACTCTAATGATCGTGACTTCTTGTATGACAACCGAATCAACCCGATTACATCATTCCCAGGAACGGGATATGTAATCTTCGGACAGAAGACGCTACAAGTTGGTAAATCGGCTCTTGATCGTGTCAATGTAAGACGACTTGTCAACGAAGTAAAGCGTGTAGTAAGCAATATCTCCGAGAAATTCTTGTTTGAGCAGAATAATGCAGCAACACGCGCATCTCTTGTTTCTCTGATCAATCCTGCTCTTTCACAAATTCAAGCCCAACAAGGTATTGAAGGATTTAGAGTTATCATTGATGAGTCTAACAATACGCAGGCAGATGCAATTGCAAATCGTCTTAATGGCCGTGTCATTATCATCCCAACAAGAGCAATCGAGTTCATCTCTGTTGACTTCATTGTGACTGATAATGGTGCAAGCTTCGTTTGATTGATAGTTAGGAATAAGAGAGGATTTACGAATGATACCAGGCGTCTACTCAGGAGAAGTTGATCTAACAGGTGTTACGACAACAGCGCCAGCAGGGCAATCAGCGGGCATTGTTGGAACTGCACAGTCAGGTCCCGCATTTGTACCTGTTGTTGTGGGATCTGTTAGCGATTTTAATCGCATCTTCGGCGAGCCAATAACAACTGATTTTAGTGGTCTTGCAAGCCAGCAGTATTTTGCAAATGCTGCATCTCCATCATCAGTTACATTTCTTCGGACACTTGGCATAGGCAATGGCCAGCAGCGTAACACGTCCACAGGACAAGTAACAAATGCTGGTTTCGTTGTTGGATCCAAGCAAGTTCAGTCCAACGGTAATGTTGGAAGAAATATTAGCGCTGTCGATGGTGGTGTACCGGGACGCACATATTTCCTTGGTTGCTACATGTCTGAGAGCGCAGGCAGCACAATCTTCTCTGACGCAGGTATTCAAACACAAGCATCTAATACAGCACAACCAATCTTACGTGCTGTACTGCTCGCCCCCTCAGGTGTAACATTGACGTTGTCGGGTAACTTCAATGCTTCTAATACACCGTCAAGCACAGCAGCAACATCTGGCGGACCAAACGGCGCTCTTACAGGTTCAGTCAATATCTTAGACTCGACATTCGTGATGCTTCTTAACGGTTATGCAGGTACAGTGAGTGCAATAACAGCATCATTTGATCCTGCAAATCCTAATCACTTCTCTTCTAATGCAAGCATCAACACTGATCCCACTCAGATTGAAGCAAAAGGACATTATCTCTACGCTTACTACGATGTACCAGCATCACTTGCTGTTGTCACAGGATCAGGAATTCTTGATGCAGCATCAGCACGCGTCTATTCAGGAATTGAGGATGCTGCTTTCTTGACAACAGGATCACTGGCACGCGATACAAGCTCAACCGCAGTTCCAAACTATGAAAATTTCAGCGATCGTTTCACACACCCAAAGACACCTTTCGTAATCTCACAGGATTTCGGTGGTACAAAGTATGATCTATTCAGAATCCATACTCTCGGTGACGGTGCATACAGCAACACGCGATTTGTCTTTGAAATTAGAAACATTGTGCCAGGACCAGATGATGAAAGCTACGGTACATTCGATCTTGCGCTCTACAACTACCCAGTAGGTGAGATCTTTAATCTTACACCTGTTCCCGGCGTTGATTTTACAGGATTGACACTTGATCCAGGATCTAGCAATTACATTGCATTAAGACTTGGCGACCAAAATACTTACTTTGACTTTGACAAGGGTTTAACATCTCAAAAGATAGTCACGGATGGTGATTATCCAGTTCTCAACCCATACATCAGAGTTGAGATGTCAGATGCATTCTTGGCAGGTGAGGTCCCAGTCAGTGCGCTCCCAGTTGGTCACCATGGTTACGGTCACCTTGTGACATCAGGTAGCCAGCTGTTGACAAATCTCTCTGATGCAGTTCATTTTGCAGCAGGACAGACAGATGTCCTCAAGAGAGTAATTGAGCCTCCCGTTCCATACCGTAGAAACATTTCAAATGGTGGAATTTCTGATTCAACTCTCGCGTGGGGTATTCAGTTTACAGATGTGCCAAGTGTAACTGATTTTAATTCCACAACATCAAAGCTTACTTACATTGACAACCATACGAAGTTCTATCCATCATTTGCACCCGCAAATATGAACTTCTATGTTGAGAACAATCCGGGCGCAGCAACTGTAAATGGAAACGTTCTTGACGTCGACAGCTTCAACAATAACCTCTTTACACTCGAGCACATTAAGGTTGTGACAGGATCGTCTGCTATCAATAATCGGGCTGATAGCTCACAGTGGTCCAATGCATCTTATGTTAGAAGAGGCAATATCAGCGTCAATGACACATCTAAGACACGTGCCTTCCAGATCGATGACCTTCGTGAGACAGGAAATAGAGCATATGTCAAGTTCCAGTTCATCGCTCAGGGTGGCTTTGACGGTGTTAATATCTTCAATGCAGATAAGACAAAATTCACAAATGACGCAGTAAAGAGAGAGATTGACGACGCTGTAACGCAAGGCGGCACATCTGGACCAACAGTTGCAGCTTACCGCAAAGCAGTCAATATTATGGGAAGTAAAGACGATGCAGACATTAATCTTCTAGTCGTCCCAGGTATTAGACACAGCTCAGTATCTGATTACACGATCGCAGCTGTTGAAAATCGATTTGACTGCCTCTATCTGATGGACATCGAGGAGCGCAATGCATTTAATACTGTGCTAACAGGATCTTATGACGGATCTGAGGTTAGCATCTCCAATACGATCAATGCCTTTAGCAATCGTGGTTTGAATAGCTCCTTCGCAGCAGCATACTTCCCAGACATTAACATTCCAGTGGGTACTACAACACAACGTGTACCACCTAGCGTTGGTGTGCTAGGTGCATTTGCTTACAACGATAGAGTCTCATATCCTTGGTTCGCACCAGCAGGATCCAATCGCGGCGTTATCACTGTAGCAGGTTCAGCAGCAACACAGATCAAGCAAGGCACGCTGGCTGATGCGATTTATGACGCACACATCAACCCAATCCTCGATATTACATCAAGCTCTGATCGTAAGCTAGTAATCTACGGACAACGGACACTTCTCGCTAAAGCATCGGCACTTGACCGTGTCAATGTTCGTCGTCTTCTTATTACACTTCGTCGTCAAGTTCGTGCTGTGTCAAATCAGATAATCTTTGAGCCAAATACAGCAGCGACACTCGAGCGCTTCAATAGTCTCGTCAATCCAATCCTCGCATCAATCCGCGCAAAGGGAGGACTTGACCGTTACAAGGTCGTGATCGACTCAACCACAACAACACAAGCCGATATTGAAAACAACACGATCCGCGGCAAGATTTTCATCCAACCCACCCGCTCCATAGAGTTCATCGCACTAAGCTTTGAGCTAAGCAATGCAGGTGTAACACTCACTTGATAGATAGTTAAAGACAGGAGATATTCCAAATGGCAGAGACACTCTCAGTCACCGACATGCTTCCCAATAAGTTTGAGTCAAAGCGTTCACATCGATGGATCTTTGCGCTTGAAGGAATTGACTCATACCTCGTTTCAAAAGCGAACAGACCCTCAGTCTCAAACACTGAGAAGACTATACCATGGATTAACAGCACACGCTATCTAGCAGGTAAGTTCACATTTGGTGATCTATCAATTGAACTTCACGATCCTATTGCACCTTCTGGCGCACAGCAGGTGATGGAATGGATACGCACACACCAGGAGATGGTGAGCGGGCGTGCAGGCTACGCAGACTTCTACAAGCGTGACTGCCAGCTTAAGATGCTTGATCCAGTTGGAACTGTTGTTGAACTTTGGGACTTCAAAGGCGCCTTCATCAAGTCAGCAACATTTAATGGTGTTGACTACGGCTCAGATGAAGTTATGAAAATTGCATTGACTCTGAAGTTTGATAACTGCGTCCTCCAGTTCTGATTTTTCCTGTTTACCACCTAAATCTCCCACTTATACTAACAAGTGGGAGATTTTATTTTGGCACGGAAGAACGAGATTTTCACATCACAAGGCCAGAAAGCACCGCTCGACGTCCCCGGCGGCATCATGAAGCAGGACGTCATGAAGGAATTTGGTTGGGAAGTACCCGTCGACGTCGCTCCACTTCCTTCACAAGGACGTGTCTATCCACCGACATCGTCGCTACACGGTAAAGAAGTTGTCTCTATTAAGGCAATGACTGCTAAGGAAGAAGACATCCTCATGTCCCGAGCTTACAGCAAGCAAGGCACAACAGTCATCGAGCTTATAAAGTCTTGCCTCGCTGACAAGTCAATAGATCCAGCAGATTTGCTTCTTGGCGACAGACACGCACTGCTTGTTGCAATTAGAATCACTGGCTACGGTTCAAGCTACGATGTTGATGCAACATGTCCAAAGTGCAATGTCACAGACGAGTATGAATTTGACCTCTCCTCTCTGCCAATTCGTAATCTTGAGATCGAGCCGATTCGGCCAGGTGTGAATGAGTTTGCATTTACACTTCCTGTCTCGAAGAAGAACGTCACTTTTAAGTTCATGACTGGACGTGATGATCTTGAGCTCACACTCACTAATGAGAGAAAGAAGAAGATTTTGGGTGATCAAGCAGATAGTGCAGTTACATCACGTCTCGCTCACCAGATCGTGTCTATTGACGGTATCACAGATCGAAATAAGATCGCGACATTCGTCAACAACATGCCAGCAAGAGATAGTCGAGCACTTCGGACTTACATCGACACGCACGAGCCCACGCTAGAGATGACCACGACGATGACCTGTAATTCTTGCAGAGCAAGCAGCGAGGTGGGCCTACCAATCGGCGTCAACTTTTTTTGGCCTAGGGACTAATTACAGAGAAAGCTTACTTGAGATGTCTTTTGTCCTCACGATGAGGATGCAGATGTCCTTTGAAGTTTTTTATAATCTGCCAATCATGTATCGCAAGTGGTACCTGGAACGCATACGCAAGATGGATGAGCCCAAGCCTGAGTCAGACTACGAAGACCTTGATAAGCCACTTATGCGCAAGTAAGTCTCATGATACCTATTAGAGAGTGACCAAATAGATGGCAGGACCTTTTGATACAGCGGCAGCAAGCCGAATTGAAGAAATTAGAAGAACATCGGCTAATATTGAAGATAGGATAACAAGACTTCTTGCAGTCCAGAATGACTTGCTGGAAGCGCAGAGGGCTGGAACAGCAGCTAGAACAGCTGCTTATGACAGAACAGTCACTCAAATTAATGATATTTTAAGCAAAACAAATTCAGCAACAAGCTCCTCCCGCGGTCTGACCACAGCAACCAACGACTACGGAGCATCTGTAAGCCGCGCTGGCCAGTCAACATCTGCTACATCCACTATGATGGGTGGTATGTCAGCTGCAGTCGACGCTGCAATGAAGGGCACATCTCTCCTCTCCTCACAGATGCAGGTCTATCGTGAGAATCTAGATAACCTAGCTGCACCTCACGTCAACATGGCGACGTTGATGAAGAACCTCGCAGGTGGCAGCTTAGCTACGTACAGAGCGATAGGAACGAACAATGAAGGCTTGAAAGAGTATTATAAGCTTCTAGGTGACACATCTGCAATTAACAAAGCGGGTGGGTTCCAGGACGCACAGCTCAAGATTCTAGAAAAAGTTAATTCGACTAACGTAGTCTTCTCAAAAGCAGGTGATATCATACCAGACTTGATGAAGAAGATGACAGGCATAGCTAAAGCTAGCGACGATAAACCTGCAGAATTCTTAGAAAAATTTAATGCGCAAGGCCAAAGTTTCGTAGAAGTGATGGGTGGTGAGCTCAACGTTCTAGAAGGTTTTGCAAACGTCTTCAACGACGTCCAACTAAGTGCTGCATTCTCAAGAGATCAACTTAGCAAGAGCACTGATGAGATCTCTGAGTCGATTGCAAAGACGGGCTTTGCAATCAAAGCATACAACATCACCAACGGTGATGTCACTGAGATGATCAGGCGAAACTACATTATCACAGGCAAAGCAACCACAGATTACTTCGATCAGGTTGTTGATGCAGCTGAGAAGTCAAGCCTAGCATTCGGCATATCATCTGAGCAGATCGTCAAAGATACACTTGACATGATGAATAACGTCCAGATGTTTGGCTTTAGGACACCTGAGGAGTTTGCTCGGATCTCAAAGGCGGCGCAAGATTCACACGCATCTATATCAGAGCTTGCGGGCATCATGGGTAAGTTTGACACCTTTGAGACAGCAGCATCTGCCGTGGGTGACCTAAACGCAACACTTGGCACAAATTTTGACGCTGTCGAGTTGATGACACTTAAGTACACGGATCCCGTCAAGATGCTCCAGCGCTTGGGTGAAGGCTTCCGTGAGACAGGTATGTCCTTTGACGACATGTTCATGGCACCTGAGAAATTACCTTTCTTGACGTCGACACTGAACACGTTGGGTGTAACAGCAGAGCAGCTAAGATCCATGTACGAGGGATCGGCCTCAGCGACTGATATTATTAAGCAGCAATCTGATGCTTCTAAAGAAGTTGCTGAATCAAACATCGACATCGATGAATTAATGAAGTCACGCATCACCTTGATGCAAGGTGTTGCCAAGAATACAGATGACATGATGCGGAGGCTCGACCAGTCGGCACAGTTCCTAGCCGGTAGCTCTCGAGATGCTGTCAAATCTGCGAATGAAGTTAATACAAGATTTCTCGAGCTATCAAACTCGATTGTGTCGAGGTTCGCAACAGCACAGAAAGACATGATCGAAAAAGCAGCAGCTTCATATAAAATGATTGTCGAGGAAGTCTTAGACGCGCTCAACAAAAAAATTGCACAGTCTGTGGGTATTATCAAAACAGCGAAAGATGAGTTTGAAGCTCTTCTTGATCAACAGCAATCGCAAGCAATGCAGGCTGCCAAAATGCCTACACCAGCGTCGACTACACCTACCCAGCCTACCTCAACTCTTGACGTGGCACTTTCACCAGGAAGTCCGACACGAGTCTCAAGAGCATTCGGCGGGCTGTTTGAAGACTACATTCTCGATAGCCGCGATGCTCTCCTTGCTGGACCTCCCAAGATGCTCGATGCCATTCTTACGCAGGCAAAGGCAATGAAAGAGTTCATAGAGAGATCAGCAGAACTATCAACAGAACCCACAGTTGAATTGCCACCGCAAGATTTAGTGATCGCAGGGCCACCCAAGAATCTTGACGGCATTCTTGCGCAGGCAAAAGCTGTCAAAGAGTTCGTTGAGAAAGCGGCAGAAATTTCTGCAGAACCTGTAGCTGAATTACCTAAGCCTACACGCCCACCACCACCGACCGCAGCAACTCTACCTACACAACTCCAGGCTCGTCTTCAACCTGTTGGCTCCACAATTAACATCTCTATCGATAGCGCTTCATTTATCCAGTATATCATGGAGACGATGTCGAAAGAGTATCCCGTATGATAAGCGTCATTTCACTGCTTGATCTTACGATCGAGGAGCAGGCAGCCCTTGAACCTTTTATCAAGGACCTTGACAGACTTACACTACCACAACCTCCCGTGTTACCTGACGTGGAGATAAGTAAGATAGAAGCGAACTTAGCAGCGATCGCGCAGGAGATTATTAACCGTGGCAGACAGCAGGCAGACAAGAGCAACTCTTAGAGACTTCCTGTCCTCGCGCGGGCTCGCGGCAGACAGCATCACATTAACGCCCAATCCAGGATCGTCATCACCTGCTGACATGGTGAACGAAGGTGATGATCTAGGAATAGATCCTAACACGGGTCAACCTGTTGTGGGTCTCGACGGACTTACATCTGCGTATATCGCGTTTCTAACGCAGCAGAGTGATAACTTCTATAAGATATCATCGAGAGGTGAGACAGCAGGGTCCACTAACAGAGGCACTCAGCTCTCTCCACCTGATCAACAGGGTGCAGCAAGTATTTTTGCTAGACCTGGCACAACGCTGGGTCAAGCAATGCAGTTATCTAATAGTGGAAGACAGGACGCAACAGACTATCCTGTCGCTTCATATCTCGATAAGACAGGCGAAGACGCGGACAAAAGCGGCAACACACTGCTTGCAAGTGTTACAGGTAGAGACAATGATACGACAGGTAATCCTGAGATCGACACTTATGTCAACACTGAGACGCAAAGTGGTAAGATGCAGACAGGTGTAATCGAGACGCTAACTGATGCTAATCGATTTAATCCGCAGCGAGGCGGAGTTGCAATTCCCAACAACCTTGAAAGCGTCGACACCCAGCAACTCCAATCAGTTCAGCGTGCATACAGCGTCTACGAAAAAGACAACACAGGTACATCGCAGTCGTACGACTATGAACGTCTAAAGGACGTTGGCAACTGGCTTCTCGCCTCAGCTGCAGGCTATATCATTCCAGGAAATCAGAATGAAGAGCAGACAGTTGATCAATACTTTGCAAGAGTAAAGAACAATGACAGCAAGACAGCCTCGGCTGTAGCAGCTGAGCTCAATACAAAAATTGGTGCAGATGATGCTCTCAATTTTGATGATGTTCAGGCATCTAACGCTAGAGGATTTCCTAAACAGCCTGACGGTAGCTCAATGAGAAGAGACCGCGGTTCTGTCATTCAACCAGATATTGGCGATTCTACATATAGCAGACCGTCACCTGTAACTTACACATCTGCGACACCTTTTGCTGATAGTTCAAATACGGGTAGTGCCAAAGTGACACAAGCACGTGCTTTACTTGCAATCAATAGGCTTGCCTCGTTATACAATCGAAATGCTGTGTCGGCACCCACAGATGATGCAGATACGCTCAAGAGCCTTGGGCCGTACTATATGGGAGGCTCTATCTATAGCAGAGTTAACTCTCTCAATCGTATGAAGATGAACGTCTGCTACACACCCACACGTAACCCATACCCAGATGCAGTTCAAGCAGGTATCGGTGTAATGCTGGGTAAGAAGGGTTTAGGCAGTGCAGCACAAATCAGCAATTATGAAGGTATGCTGCCTCTTGCACCCGGTTTTTGGGAAGCAGTCGCCTCTTCTGCTGTCGACATCATCAAAAAGCAGACTAATCTAGCACAGACTCTAACAGATAGATCACAAAGCGAGCAATTTTACTTAGAGTTCGGTAAGAGCAAAGCTGTTCAAGTAATGAATGTCTTTGCTACGATCGGCGACATTGTCTTGCAAGTTACAGGAAAGAATTTCAATGCCGACACATTTAAGCAGGATATCGCTGCAGCGTCAGGTATTGCGAGTGTAGATGATCTACCTGTCACAGCTGGTACCAGGATCTCAAAGAGTCGTGAAGGGTCCGGACGGTCTCCACTAGCTCTTAGCTGGCGCGGAAATAGCGTCCCTGGTTTGCTACTTCTATCAGACAATGTCGTTAAAGCGGCGTTAGAGACAGGCAATTTAATCAATGGTGAAAATCCTGCACGAGGAATGCTTGCATCGTCTTTGATCGAGAAGACATACGCAGATCCAACTATGAGAGGCTCTAAGGCAAGAATACCTGGTGATATTGTCAAGATCATAGAAGATAAGCTTGATGCTGAATACGTCCCATTCTATTTTCATGACCTTCGCACAAATGAGATCATCGCATTCCACGCATTTCTAGAATCACTGCAAGACTCTTTCAGCGCACAGTATTCATCTTTCAAGTCTTACGGTAGATCAGATGCTGCTAAGATGTACACAGGCACGAGCAGAGCTGTGTCGTTATCTTTTGTAGTAGCAGCAACGTCACGTGATGATTTTGATGAGATGTGGTATAAGCTGAATAGACTAATAGCATGTGTTTATCCTAAATACACAGAAGGCACGCTGGTTGAGAATGAAAAAAT
>JACCDO011250129.1_pt1 | contig 16544 bp, 10 predicted proteins | sample 7446101 | NCBI WGS metagenome assembly JACCDO01 (sample SAMN15323440, study PRJNA562643) | freshwater metagenome | isolation source: river surface water | place: USA:Blue River Watershed | collected 2017-08-16 | reverse complement strand
CATCATTAGTTTCATATAATAAATTTATTATTACATTAGATACAACTAGTTATAATTATCAAAGATATAATGATTATTATATTGATCTAAATTACATGTTTATATATTTAAATAAAACTACTAATGTAAATGGAACATTAATAAAAGTAACTGATGATACAACACCTTTATCGCCAATATTAATAGATTCAACTGTATCTTTTTATAATATATTAGATAGAATTAATAGAATTGAAAATAAAAATAATTGGATAAGTATAAATAATTTAGAAATTCAATTAAAAGATATTGGTACAATTATAATTCCAGATGGTAATTATTTATTATATTATAATGATTCTGGATTAAGACCAACTGTTTATAAACATCCTGATATATTTAAAAATAGTACTATTATAAATAATGTTAGTTATAATCCATTTAAAAATACTATAACATTACCTTCAACTACTACAATTGATAATAATTCATTAGCAAATGATAATTTAATAAATAATATATCTGGAACTTTAATTACATTAGAGCCATCTTATAATATATTAAAAACAAATATTGTATTAACTGATGGAACAAATTATTATAATAGACCTTTTGCATTTAGTAATATTTCTACAAATCAATATGATTATTATTTAACAGATCCTTCTCTTAATCCAAAAGATAGTATTTTAAATGTTACAACTGCTGAATTTAATGCTGGTGATACTGCTATTTCAAAAGCACGTATATATTTTAATACTGCGTATACTGGTAATTTTACATGTAACTCATTTTTAATATCTATTTTTAATTTTGTAAGTTATTTAGATATTCGTGTGCAAAGAGAAAATAAAACAGTTGTAAAAAATACATTCTTACAAGTAGAAATAATAAATAATAATTATCCAAATAAAAAAATTATATTTTGGATATATATAGGTGATTATATAAATAATAATTTATTAATTGATGGAAATATGTCTATTGAACCATTTTATATAAATTCAATTAATGATTTTACTAATGAGAATGCAATTTATAATTTCAGTTATGCTGATTCAAAATATTTTACATTAACATCTACAACTTTAACAACTAAATCAACATCATTAACAACAAATTTAACATTAAAAAATAATAATTATTTAAATTTTGATGAATGCAAACAATCAAACTATACAATAATATCTGCTAATACTTTACAAAATAAAAATATAAAATCATCATTAGAAACATGGTCATATATAACTTATATTAATAGTTTTACTACAAAATACATTGATAATAATCAAGGATTAGCTCTACAAAATTTTGATTATTTTATTTTTATTAATAACAATACTCTTTATTATAATGAAAAAGTTAAAAATACTGATACTGGAATTGAATTATTATATGATATGAATATTAATACAGCTGATGTGTATGTATATGATTACAAACCAATTGCAGTTAATTGTTCATCTAATCTAATAAATGTAATTATTAATTTTACAACAGCCTATATTTATATTAATCAAAATAATTTACAGAGAAATGAAATAATAAAAATAGGATTAAATGTTATAAAGGTAGATAGTTGGTCAAGTTATTATAATTGTTATATTGGAACTATAATTTATAAAAGTGATTATATAAATATAATTGATAATTATTATAGTTTTGGTGTATTTACAAATTATTTAACAAGAAATGAATTAATTAAATCAATTGATCTTAAGAATAATTTATTTTACGGGCAATCATCAACTATGTTAAATATAGGTGATTATTATATTGATACAAATATACTTAAAATATATACTGGACAAGCTAAATCTGATTATATTTATAAATTAACTGATGGGTGTAATATAGATTTAATATATACAAGTGGTAAATATTATTATGATGATACATTAGTTTTATTAAAAGTAAATATGAGAGTTGTATATAATAATAGTTTATTTACAATAACTCAATTAAATGGTAATAATGTAGTATTTAATACAAATCCAGCTACAACTAATATTACTATTTATATTCCATATCAACCATTTAATTCAGAAAATATAACTATTACTAATAATACATTAGATATTGATATATATGGGTGGATTGAAATTTTAGGTTTATTATATCGTGTAAATAATGGTATACTTGAAACAAGTATAATAAATGGAACATATTCAGCAAAAATAATTAATATTAATAGTATGAATATTAAACATGATTTTAATAATAGTATTATAATTGAAAAATCAACTCAATCATCTATTACAAATAATTATTATCCATTAAAAATGAAATGTAAAATTAATACAGATGAAACATATATATATTTAACAAATGATTATAATTATAATTTTACAAATTTAAAATATTGTTATTATGCTAATATATTAATTAATGATGTATGGTATCCAGTTATAAATATTAAATCAACCAAATTATATATTGATATTCATAGTAATATAAATCCATTTAAATCTACCTATTATGACATAATAATATCTGCTGGAAATATAAATAATAATTTATTAGTATCAAATAAACAATTATTAAGAGAAACAAATAGAATAGATTATCCTAAAATAAATAATAATACAAATAGAACTTTAACAACTGTATTTAAAAGTAGTTTAGCTCCAGGATGTTTTTATTGTTTTAATCAAAATGATGTAGTTGTATCCAATAATACAATGAATACAAATCAATTATTTAGATTATTAGATTCATTTGCATTAAATGATATTAGTTTTATAAGATATTGTTTTTATGAAAATTATATACCAGTAAATTTAAATGCAACTAGTACAGTTTATACACAAAATCAATTAAATATAATAAATAGTGGAAAAGTATTATTACAAGAAATAACATCTGATAATATTATATTACAATATTATATTGATATCAGTGTTAATAATTATATAATAACAATTACAAATACAAATTATTTTCATGATATTAAAACATCATTTTTCTATCTAAATAATGTAATACCTTGTCAAATAACAAAGAATAATAATATTATATTATTAAAACCAGAATACAATATATATAGACCATTAAATGTAGATAAAAATATAATGACTACTACAGTGCATTTTAAAATAAATTTAATAAATGAGCCAATAAAAAGTTCAAATAAATGGAGATATAAGATTATTATTTTAGATACAAATTTTACAATGGATATGATTTATAATAAAGAATTATTTATAAAAGATAATACACCATGCACAATAAGTAAAATAAATCAAGATTATTATTTATATGTAAGTGATTTAATAGATAATATAACTGAATTTTATTTTATAGATATAAATTATATTAATGAAATTACTTATAATGATAGATCAGTTAAAACAGAATATGAAAATATGGAAACATCTACATTAGATACAATAGTAAATGCAAATACATATACTATATCTCAAATAAATAATCCATTTTTATTAAAATCGAGTAATAATATTATAATGCAATTAAAAGATTCAAATAACGTAATAGTAAATATAGGTGATTTAGATGATTCAACTTCAGTTGGATATAGTAATTTAATTCACTATTCAACAATAACAAATACAAATCAATATATATTAAATACTAAATATAATATATTAGATGTATCTTCTTCTGTTTTATATAATATAATGGTAAAAATAACTTATGATGTATTAGATTATTATTTATTAGATCCTGAAATATCAATAACAGTACCATCTTTAGAAACATTTTTAAATGATGAAGGTATTAGTATTACTTCAATAATAAATGAATATAAACCTTGGAGAGATTGGACATTAATATCAACAAGATTTAATAATGGTATGAAAGTATATTTATCAAATTATGATTTAAAATATGATGGTACAAATTATTATCAATTAGATTCTTCATCATATTTTACCGATAATGAAATAACTATAATTAAAGCATTTGAAGAATTTATGTTTAATAATACTACTGGTTATAATATAATGATTGAATTATATTTAGTAGAACAATATTTATTAGAACAATTAACACATTATATAACTCAAAAATATTTTTGGAATAATATAATAGGAATAATAAAAAATATAGTAGAAAGTTATAATGGTGTATATGAATGGACAATTGAAAATAATGTAATTATAATAAAAAATGAATTTACATTATATCCAGAAAATTTTAAATTAGTAAATAGTCACTATGTAAGACAAAATTATTTATCAAGAGATTATAATATTACATTTACAGAATCATATATAACAGTTGGAAGAGATCCATCAGTAATTCCAATTGATACAAATTTAACAAATTTATTTGGAACAAATATGAATAATGTAATAATTACATTACAAAATTATTATAATACAATGATTCAAAAAACAACACTTCCAATAAATTATAATTATATGGATTCAGTTAAATATTATATTGGAAAATTATATAATAGTATTACAAAAGAACAAGGTAATAATTTTAATAGTTTAACAACATTTAATAGAATAGTAAATTTAGATTCATCAAAAACTTATAATGGAAAATATTTTGATAATATGTTTAATACTAAATATTTTGGAATAAATGGATTAAATCAATATGTTACATTAAATACTGATACAATTGATACTATGTATGTTGAAGCAAATATTATTGAAGATTTATATAATAAATCTGCAAATGATAATGAAATAAATACACTTGAAACAAATAATATTTTCAAATATAATGTAAAATTTTTAAATCCAACTAATCAAATGATTGAATCTTCTGAATTAATAAAATCATCAAATACTTATACAATAGATATTAAAGACAATTATAATCATACTATAGATCCAGTTATAGAAAATGTATATATAAATACTGATAGTTTAGCATTTGATTCAACAAAACTAGTTCAACCCATTGATATTTCTATATTATGTAAAGAACCTTATACAATAAATAGTAAAATAAATTATGGTAATATATATAAAATTACAACTAGTGAAACATTAAATTCAAATTATGAATTATATTATAATAATGAAAAATTATTATTAATAGATCAGAATAATATATGTTTTCCAAATCCAATAACTAGTTCAAGTAATTTTATAAAAGTAATAGATAAAGTTGTAATTAAAAAAGCAACCATAACAAATAAAATGACACTATTAACATTTTCAACAAATTATGATAATAATTTTAATTATATTTCTATTAATAATATCATATATGAAATATTATATGATAATAATAATTATTATATTGATGAAGAATTAAAAATTAAAACAAATGAATTATATAATGTAATTAATTTTGTAAATATATTAACATATGAAGAAACTAATTATTATGTATCAGATTTAATATTAGATAGAAATATAAATCCAATAAGTTATAATCAAGTTGATTTAACATTACCCATGACATTTTCAATAGATTCAACTCAATCTATTATATCAAAAGTTATAATATTAACGGATAATTCAATTAGAATAACTTATGATACTTTTGAATCAAATATTATAAATCATAATTATAGATTATATGAATCAATACCATATAATATAGATACTATTACACCATTAAATACATATATTTATAATACAAATAATACTTATAAAATATCTATAACAGATCTGATATATTTTGATAAATTACAAGCAAATATAATAAAAGCAGATGATTTAATAGTATTTAGTTTATCAACTTATAAATTAGTAAATGATTTGAATAATACAGATATGACAATAATAAAAGATTATATTTTAGATATTATTTCATATAATGATGAACAAATAACAGCAAAGATACCAGCTAATATAGTAAATGATAATAATTATTATGAATTAGTTGATATTAATAATAATATTTATATAGCAAATGTTAATTTTACCTCAGAATATTTAATAATATTAACTGAAACAAATATAAATACTAAAAATCTTAAATTAAGACAGACTATAATAACATCAGATCATATTATAAATGAACCCACTAATAATCAAGAATATTTAGTTACAACATTAAATGAAAATACTTTTCAAAATATATCATCATATTTTATTCCAACGATTCAATGTCTAGATAATAATTTGAAAGAATTTGATGCTAAATATTATTACAAATTTAATTATACAAATTATAATAAAGATGATTATATATATTTGGTAGATAATTATGTATTTATTAAAGGTTTAATAATAATGATTCAATCAGATTATGTAATAGTTGGAACTAATAAATATATAGAACCACAAACATTAACAATATATTCAAGTGATTTAAGTATTAAGAATACTGTAACAATAATAAATACAAATTATACATTTCAAAAAGGTGATTATTATAAACAGATTGATGATAAATCTTATATTTTTACATATCCATTAAATAGTCTTAATAAATATAATAGTGAAGAAAATGTACTGACAAATAAGGTTATATTAACTTTTAAATATATGGATATAAAATTATATAATGAATCATATTCAAATGTTGGTTTTAATTCAGTACCTTCAACCACTAAAACTACTACAATAACAGAAAAGAAATATTATGATATAAATTGGAATCAAACATTAGCAGTTGATTTATTTAAATCTTTAGAATTATCAATAGATGATCAAATAATAGATAAGATTGATAAGGATGTTTATACAATATATGGTTATTATTTTTTGAAGAAATATAAAAGAGAAGATTTTTTTAAGGCAAGTATAATTAAAAAGAATCCAGATAATAGTATAACATTTAATTTAGTAATTCCATTTTATTTTACACATTTAACATATCATTACATGCCAGTTAGTAATATGAATAATAGTACAATTAAAATAAAATTTGTATTAAATAAATTATCATCATTAATGACAAATTATATATCAGATAGTAATTATACAAATTATGTAATTCCATCAGTTGATATAAATTATTCATTTATGACAGTAGATCCAAATGTATTAGCTAAATTTAATAATACAACAACATTAATAATGCCATTATATTATTATCAAAATTATTTATTAAATAAATCTGAAGAATATAATCATATTTCATTATTAAATAGAACAATTGAAATGTTTTTTGTAACTAAAACTGTTAATAATACACAAAGATATACAACTACAATAGAACAAGATAATTGGAATAAAGAATATTTATCAAATAATATAAATGATGCATATATATATAATTTAGTTGATGCAGAAATAGAAGCAAATTCAAATAGATATAAAGTAATGAGTGCTCATCCAATAATTAGTAAATATAATATAAGATTGGCAATGTATTTAGATAGTAAATATTTAAGTTATATAGATGAGGATTTAAATAATTTGAATTTAAAATATTCGAGTAAATTAACATTATTATCATTGTATTTTACAAATATATATAAGAATAATACAATATATAATGAAGCAAATATAATAGATTCATTGAATATAATGATAAATGGAAATGAATTATTACCAGAATTACCATCAGAATATCATAATTATGTAATACCATATTTTAAAGGTTATATGTTACCAAAAGGTTATCATTGTTACGGCTTTAATTATTATTCATTAAGTTTACAACCAAATGGAATGATGAATTTAAAGAAAATAAGAGATTTTTTAATATATACAAAACAATCAGATCCAAAAAATGAATATATATTAAAAATTTGTACAAGAGAATATAAGATATTAAAAATAGAAAATAGAAAAGGTTATTTAATATAAAGATGGCATCTAATGCCATCAAAGGTAGTATTTCATAGAACTATTTCCATTTTTGATAACTAAAATATTATAATAAATACCATAAGCTTTAATATTAATACTATTAGTATAATTAACAATTTTATTAAGTGTTAATTGTATAGTTGAGTCATCTACTTTACTAAAATTCATTGTACCTTCTGGATTATATTCAAGTGGATTAAAACCAAAACTAAACATATGTATATTTTTAATAGAATATGTTTTAGCTAAATAAGTTTGTAATATTTCATAATATTCATTATTATAAATTTCATTACGATTAATTGAATTAATTAATAATTTATTACTTTGTATCAATGGTTCTGATTTATCAGTTAATGGTAATGAAGAATAATTAAATACATCATTGATATCTCTATTACTATTTAATTGTGCTCTCCAATATAAAACTTTATGAGGATTAACTAATTTTAAAACATAATTACTATTAATACTTGTAATATCTTTTTCTAATACATTAGAAACAATAGGAACAACATAACTAAGTTCATTATTTTGAAAAAACCATCTTTCTTCTGTATCTAAATAAATATAATTAACTAAAACATATGCATCTTTAAGTGATGGATAAGATGATGGAAAATAATCTTCATCAGAAATAATAATAGAATTTATCTTTGGTTGAGAACTAAAACCAGATTTATCTCCAGTAATATTATATTTAGAATTAATAGTAGAATTAACTAAAAAATCATTATATAATTTATTATAATAAACTCTTTTAGTATATATATCAAAATATACAAACTGCCCAGCAGATTTAGATCCATCTACATTTTGTTTAATAATTTCATCTTTAATATATAAACAAATATAAGAATCAATCTCAAAATAATTAGTAGGTGATTGTTTATAACATTGATCAAAATTATTTAATTCAACATGAATTTCAACATCTTGTTTATCAATAGAAATTAAAGGAAATCCAACATAATCATTAAAAAAGAAAGATAATGGTATATATAATTTATAACTAGTTTTTCCATTACTATAGTCAGTTAAAATAGTAACATTTCTTCCAATAGTTTTATCCCATCCTTCATCATTAGATTTAGTTGTTTCATAAACAATATTTAACCAGTCACCATATTGTCTAGAAACTAAAACACCGCCTATTTCTAAATCAATATATTTAATCATTGCAAAACCTATTTTATCACACCATGCAAATTGTTTAATATTATCAGGTAAAATAGAATGTTGTGATGGTTGTATATCAGGTAATTCAAAATAAAATGACATTTCTTTAATTAAATCAGAATTTTTAGAAATTCTAGTGGATAATCTTCTACCAAAATTAGGAGAAGATCTAAAATATTGTGGTAATATTTCGTTAGATATATTAGAATAACTTTTAAAAATTTTTTTAAAAAAGGTAATATCTGGATTTGTATTAAAATAAATATTTTCAGATCCAACTGATGCTAATAATAACATTCCTAATCCCATTTATCTATTATATGATAATAGATAAAAAGTATTTTCTAACTATAATTATATGTGTGAAAAAAAAATATTAATTGGATTATTAGTTTTAGTATTAATATATATAGCTTTTAAATATTTCTTTAAAAATAATGAAAAATTTACAACATCGAGTAACTCTATTACTACATCTTCAACAAATGTAATTAAATTTTTTGGAGCTGATTATTGTCCTTACTCAAATAAAAATAGTCCTGCTTATAAAGTAATGAAAGATTTTGAAGAATCTTATCCTGATGTTCAAGTATTTTATTACTGGATGGGCAAAGATGATGATAAGATGACAGAATTAAATATTGAATATGTTCCTACTATATTAAATGGTAATAATAAACCAGTTGAATTTAAATTACCAGAAGGTGTTTCACGTGATGGTAAAACTGGTGAAGAATTAAAAATAATATTATTAGAAGCTATTCATAATCAATTATAATTAAATTAATTCTTTTTTAAATTCAAGCATATTAACTACTTTTTTATTAACTCCATCAAAGCCTCTTAAAGCACCAAATAACATTCCAGCTATAGATCCAGTAGTATCGTTATCACCAAAATGTAATGTTGATAAGAATACTAAATTTTGCCAACTATAAATTAAAGTTTCAGGTTGATCTAAATGTATTGTAGAATGACTAGGAACATTAGATAAAATACATAATAAAATGCTATCATATGCTATTATAGTAGCTGCAGCTCCAGAACCACCAAATCTATTATAATTAATATCATTTTTATTTTCATATAATATATCAATTAAATCATTAAATCTATCAGCTGCATATATAAATTCAGGTGTTCTTGTATCAAATCTTTTAACACGTCTTTCTCTAAATTTATACCATACATCCCAAAATTCTTCTTTGTCTATCATATAATTATCAAAAATATCTGAAGCTAATTCTCTCATAATTTTATCAATAACACCTTCTTCTTCAAGTTTTAATAATAAATCACACCATTTCCATGGATCAATATTATTAATTGCATAATGAGTAAAAACAGCTGTAACCATTCCACCAAGAAATCCTAATGGATAATTATGAGTTAATCTACTAGCAATAATAGATGTTTTTATAATTTTACCAATTTCTTTAAAATGAATACCAATATAATGAGTTCTCATTGCAGCGCCATTACCTCCCATACTATCTGAATAAATAATTTTAGAAGGATCTCTACTTTTAGATAATATTCTTAAAGAATTTAAAGTAGTAATACCGGATATTCTTTTTTTATCTTGTAATAATGGATATATTTTTAAATATTCATCAATAAAATGTTTTTCCTCACCACCTTTTTTACATGCTTTCATAGTAGAAATCATCATAATAGTATCATCACTAGAATACCAATCTGTTACATCAATACCAAATCCACCATAAGAAAAAAAATTATTAACAATTTCATAATTAACTAAAATAGCATCTTTAAGATTATTTAAAGTTCTATTAAAATTAAATTCCCAAAGACCATTAGCAAATCCAAGAGTATCTAAATAAGAACCTAAAATTAATGATGCACTTATTTTTTCATCTAAACTAGCCATTATTAATAACTTAGATTTAATATTATGCGTTTTTATGTATATTTATAATATAAAGATAAGTAATGGATCAAGATAAAACAAAAGAAGGTTTATTTAATTCACTTGAATTTAATTTATATGAATTATTAAATATATCAATAAATTCATCAAGCGATGATATTAAAAAAAGTTTTAGAAGAATTATTAAAAAGTTTCATCCTGATAAAATGACAAATGTAGAAGAAAAATTATATTATAATATTACATTTGCTCATCATATATTAAGTAATCCAGAATCAAAATCTAAATATGATAATTGGTTATTAAATAGTAATAAACAACATAACACATTAAAAGATAATTTTAAATCTGAAGAACAAGTAGTTAGAGAATATTTCCCAAAAACTAAAGAAGAGGCAGCTGTAGATTTTCAAAGTAAATTTGATATGTTAGGTAAAAGACATGGTGATTTTGTTGAAGATAATAGAACTTTAAATAGTATATATAAAGAGAAAGAAAAAGAGAGAAACTCTACTAATATTGCAAAAGAAAATTTTTCAAATATGGATGAATTTAATAATACATTTAGTCAAAGAAAAAAGACAGGTGTTTATACAACAGCATTAGTTAAACGAAATACAGATATTCAACCATTTACATTTAAAAATAATAAATATGCAGAATTAAAAGATTTTGATAATGTATATGTAAAAGATACACAATTAACATATGCATTTGAGTTATTACCAGAAGATGATTCAAAAGTAAATAATAAATCAATTGCACAAAAATTAGATGATTATAATAAAAATAATTTTAAAATGAATAATAATAAATTTATAAATGAAATAAATAAAATATTCTAATATAATAATGGTAAAAGCGAGTGATTTAATAAATGATCAAAATATAAGAAATAAACATAGAGAAAAAGTATATAAACAAATTTATAAAAAAATAGAAAAAAAAATATTATTTGCAAGTTCAATGAACTTGTATGAATGTTGGTATGAGTTACCAGAAGTAATATTTAACATACCATTATATAATATGGAATCATGTAAAAATTATGTAAAAAATAGATTAAAAGATGATGGATTTAGAGTTTATTTTGTTGAAAATAAAATTGTTATTTCATGGAAAAGTTAATTTTTATTTAATATCCATTCATTCTTGATGATGGTAAAACAACATATTTTGTGTTTGTTTTAGTAAATGATAAATTTATAATAGATAATAATAAAATAAATATAGCAATTATAATAATTAAAAATAATACTTTTAAAACATCATTTGTAATATTAATTTTTAAACCTAAAATATTAATAGTTTTTTTACAAGTATTTGAATTATCAGTATTTGTAAACATTTCTGCCATTTTCATTCTACATTCACTGCATTCTTTTATATGATTCATTAAAGCACATGATTTTGGTTGTGTTGTAACTTCAAAATGTTCAATTTGTTTATTTTCACATCTTTGAGGTTGATTATTAAGAGTTTCTATATTTTGAGATTCATTATTTTTATATATTTCTTTTTCTTTATTTCCCCATGCATCATTTATACTAGAGTAATTTATCATTATAATATGACTTATAAAAAAAATCGTTTGATATTAAAGAAAAGAATATTAATTATAATATATTATGGATTCAAACACCAGTTCAGACTTAGATCTTAATATTTTAGATAATAATGGTAATAATATGAATATACCTCCATTAAAAAAAGAAACAAGTGAGACTGATTTATATTTAGGATTATTGGCAAATCCAGCTAAATCTAGAGTTAATTCAGAAAAATCATCTTCATCTCAATTAAATTTTAATAATGATGATAATCATTCTACATCTAGTGTTAGACATCATTCTGATAGACGTTCTGAGAAATATTCTGAAAAAAAATATTCTGATAAATATTCTGATGTAAAGAAATCTGATCGTCATCATAGTCATCGTAGTACTGAATCATCTAAAGCACGTTATGAAGATGTTCCTATTACAGAAGCTACACCTGCACCACAATTAACTGCACAACAAATTAGAATGATTAAGATTGATTTATTACGTAAATTAAGTGATTTGAAAACTAAAGGTTATAAATTAACTAAAGAATATGATTTTAATAGTTCAATTGAAGAAATGCAATATGAATATGAATTACTTAAAAGTTTTGCTGAACGTAGAGCTGGTATTAAATTATATAAAAATACAATTATTAATGTAACAAATGTTGTTGAATTTTTTAATAGTAAATATGATCCTTTTAGCATTCAATTAGAAGGGTGGGCTGAACATATGAGTGTTGAAGTTGAAAGTTATGATGAAGTATTAGAAGAATTATATGAAAAATATAAAGGCTCGGGTAGAACCTTACCTCCTGAAATTAGATTATTAATTTTAATTGGATTTTCTGCATCTGCATTCCACTTTTCAAAGAAACATATGTCTGGTTTAGGTGGTGGTAAGAGCGGAAGTCCATTTGGAGGTATTCAATCAACAATTGCTCAAAAAATAGCAAGTATGGGTAAAGAAAAATCTCAATTTATGTCTGAACAAGAAATTAATATTGAAAGACAAAGAGAAGAAATGCGTGAAAAAGAAAGAGAAATGAAACGTAATATGAATAAACCACCTATGTCGACACCTATGTCAATGCCTATTCCTAAACAACCAGAAGTTAATTTAGCTAATGCACATGCCCCAGTTAATTTTAATCCTCAAACTTTTGCTCCTGGTGGGCCACCTAGTTTAATTATCCCTAAACCAACTGAGAGTGCTAAAGATGTATTAAAACGTTTACATAATAGAGAAGCAGATAGTGTTACTACAATTGAAGATACTACTGCTAATAATGATAGATTATTATCTGATACAACTGCTACGGAAAATTCTAAAAAAAGCAAAGGTAAGAAAAAAAAGCCTTTAATGCAAATATAAGAATATTGGGAATATAATTCTCAATTATATTTAAAGGATAATATTAGCTATTTAAAGTAATAATAAGATTTTTAAATAATTATGGAGAAAAATAGAAGAGGTCGTAGACCTAAGGTCACATCTTCTATAATAAAAGTAGATCATGTTCAGAATGATACCCCTATAATTGCACATTTACCTATAGATTTATCTGAAGTTATAAATGAACAGGTAGATGAAATTTTTATAAAACAAGATAATACAAATGACAATGAAATAAAATATTTGAAAAAAAAAGTGGAGGAATTAACAAATAAATTAAATAAATATGAGAAAAATATAAAACCATCAGTTATTATATGTGAAAATAATTCTATTAATAATTTAATTAATAGATGTTGGTGGGATAGAAGTTTATTTTCAACACCAATAGTTGAAATGCCAGATAGTTATTATAATTGTAAATTTAATTGTGTAGGAAAATTTTGTTCTTGGGAATGTATGATGGCATACAATATAGATATTAATGATGAAAATATTGCAAAAAGAACATCATTAATATATTTAATGTATAAAAAGACATATAATTGTATTAAAATTATAAAATCAGCGCCATCATGGAAAGTATTAAATGATTATGGTGGAGCTATTACAATAGATGAATTTAGAGAAAATTTAACTTTTAATCAAATGAATTTTAATTATATTAAACCACCATTAGTATCACGTATATCTTATGTTGAAAAGATACCAATTAAAAATGAAATTGAAGATAATATTAAATCTGATGATTTAATATTAAAAAGACAAAAACCTTTAAAATCATCTAAATATTCTTTAGAATCCATTATGGGATTAAAAAAAATAACAGCAGTTAATAATTAATAAAAACAGAGCTCTCGGGATTTTTACCAAATTTCTCCAAAGCTTTTAAAAACATTATATGTTGTTCTGGATCAGTTTCTTGATCTTTTTTATTTGTTATATAATAATTAGGTGTAGATTCAACAAACACATCAATAAATTCTTCTAGTTTTGTTTCTTCTAATGCTAGTTTAATTGCATTCTTAATTGTATTAACACCATTATTTGATACCATTTTAAAATTAGTAATTGGATTAGTTGTTTTAAATGTAATTTCTTTTAATGATTCTAATAAACATATATCTAAATATCCATTACTTGCAACTTCATCAATATTGTTTATAATATAATCAAATAGTGAAAATGTATCTCTTTTTCTATCAATAGGATAAATTGCATTTTCCCATAAATTAATATAATTTAAATTATTCTTTACTGCATATTTTTTAATATGACTTTGTAATATTCTATTTTTCATACATTCATCTTCAAAATCTTTATAATCTTTTGATTCTTTATCTATATAAGCCATACTAACAATAATAGTTCCATCAATAACTTCTTCAATTGATCCAATTAATGGTTTATTTAATGGAGCTAAAGTATTAATATTTTTTTTTACACTTGTTTTTAAAGTTGCTAATTGAAAAGGCATAATCCCATTTGTATCATAATCTGGTAAATAACATTTGAAACAATCTTTACAATGTTCAGTAAAAATAAAATTTACTAAGCTTTTCTCTTCAGGATAATCTAAGCTATATAATTTAAATCTAGACATTAAGATTATTGAGATTATCTCATTAAATAATTTAACGATATTATTTTAAAGAATTATAATCATTTTAAATTAAAATGAACACAACGCTGAAATTTTTACAAACAACATGGGGTTTAAAAAAAAATTTAACTTATGTCTATGGATTAAATCATAGTCATAATTTAAATGATTTTATTAAAAAAACAGTTATTATGAAAGATCCTTCTCATAAATTAGTAGAATATTATGAAAATAATGAAAAGATTGGATATATTTATTATAATTTAAAAAATGGATCAATTAATGTTTTTTATATTAATGAAAAATATAGACATCAAGGACTTGGTAAACAAATGTTAGATAAGGTTATTGATGAAATGAAAGATTATAATATTGATACAGTCTGGGTTACTAATGCATCAAAATATAATGAATTTTGGAAGAATGTTTATAATAAATCTTTTACATATACTTTTCCTGTTGGTGTTGAACCGCACTTAACTGGATATTATATGAAATTAAAATAAAACAACCATAGATTGATATTAAAACTTTAGACAAATCTCACAAATAAAAATTGATATTTTTAATGTAAAGTTTATTAATTTTTATATTAAAAATGGAACATTTGACTAAATTTAATGGAATGACAGGTATTTTTGTGTCTATTATTTATACTTATAATGAATATAATAAAGAACAATTTTATTTAAGATTTACTAAAGTTGATAAATTTAATAGTAATACAATTTGTGGAACTCATAAAATTGATAAAAATGACTATTTTATTACAAAAAATATTAAATGTCTTAAAATTATTCCATTAAGTTTTATTAAAATTAATAATATTTCACAAAGGAGAGATATTATTAAGAGTATGTCTAAATTAAGTTGTTATGGTAGAAATAATTGTAATCCTACCTTTAAAAATCTAGAAAAAATTTATAAAATTATTGATAATTATCTTACAAAAAATTTAGATAATAAAATTATTATTGTTAATTCTAAATTTTCATTGGATGATAATAATAATTTAATTTTTAATAATATTATTATTATTAAAAATTTATTAATTAATAAAAATATTGAATATCAAAATGATGTATATAAAGAAGATTCAGATAAATCTTCAGATTATAATTCAGATGATGATTTAAATTATAATTCTGATGATGATTCTGATGATGATTCTGATGATGATTCTGATGAAGAATCCGATGAAGAATCTGATGAAGAATCTGATGAAGAATCTGATGAAGAATCTGATGAAGAATCTG
>JACCDO010609667.1_pt1 | contig 16544 bp, 10 predicted proteins | sample 7446101 | NCBI WGS metagenome assembly JACCDO01 (sample SAMN15323440, study PRJNA562643) | freshwater metagenome | isolation source: river surface water | place: USA:Blue River Watershed | collected 2017-08-16 | reverse complement strand
TCGGGGGAAAGGGGCAGCGATTGGCCGCGCGTGAGGTTGACTTCCTTCACGAACTCCGGCCAGCCAGGGCGCTGCACCCGAACTTCGTAGATCCCGGTCGGCAGGGCATGTGCCTCCGCTGCCGACTTGGTGCTGCCACGCTTCGGGGCAACGGTCTCGCCCGCAACGCTGACGGGTCTGATCTCAAACGGGAGATTGGGTGGGGTGGAGGCAAGTTGCACCGTGCCGGTGGAACGCTTGAGGGTAAGGGGGGGCACCGCGTTGGTGGCGCCGCCCTTCACTTCGATTTCACGGGTTTCCTGTTCGTAGCCATCGAGCCGGAAGGTGACGTTATATTTGCCCGGCGTGAGGCTGGCAAAAAGCGCCGGCGTATAGCGCGGGGCCTGGCCCTCAATGATGGCGCTGGCATTGGTCGGGAAGGTGGTGATGCTGAAGGCGCCGCGCAGCACGTTGTCGGCACTGTTCCAGTTGATGGGGGTGAGCAGGCTCTTCAGGACGGCCACGGTGTCATCGAAGGGCGCAAAGCCATCCCGCTTCATGGTTACGCGATAGCTGCCTGCGGGGACTTCAGTGAAATTAGTGGGAGTATTGCCGGCAAACACGCGGTTGGTGCCCCGGAAAACCTCGAAGGCCAGTCCGGGAGGCGTGCTGCGCAAATCCAAGCCGCCCATCGGAAAGGTGTAATTCACCTGCACGGAACCGCCCGCCTCGACGGTCACCCGCTCCGTCTTGTCTTCATAGTTTGGGCGCGAGAGCGTGACTGTGTAAGCACCAATGGCCAGGTTGGTTTTGAAGGGGGTCTGCCCGCGCAGTTCGAAGTTGTCCGCGCCGGTGCCTTTGAGCACAAAGGCAGACTTGTCCGGCGTGCTGTCAATGCTGACCTGGCCAGCGAGGCGCTTTAGCACGAGCCTGATGTCCAACGGCCCGGTGTTGGTGAGCGCGAACTCGCGCACCTCGTCCTCGTGGTTGGGGAGGCTCACGAGCAAGGTGTGGGGGCCGGTCGGGACGTTGGTGCGCACGGACGGCGTGCGGAAGCGCATTTTGCCATCGAAAATCACCTCTGCGCCTGGCGGGTCGCTGGTGATGTTAATGGTGCCGAACTGCGGCATGGCCGGTGCGGCCGGCGTGGGCGCGGCCGGAACTTGTGGCCCCGGTGTGGCCGGGCCGGGCGGAGGCTGGCTACCCTTGCCCTGTTGTCCCTTCCACCAAATCCCGCCGCCGATCAGCGCGATGAGCACCACCACTGCGGCAGCCATCGGCATGAGCGGAAAGCCTTTGGGTGCCGGCTCCGGTTGGGGTGCGCCCTTGGCGGGAGGACGGGCGGGCCGTTGGGTGGCGGGGCCTTTCTTGTCAAAACTGAACGCCGCCGCCGTGACTTTTTCGCCCTTGAGCAGCTTGGCCACTTCTTCGCAGCTTTGCGGCCGGTCATCGGCGTTCTTCGACAGGCATTGGGCAATCACCCGCTCCCACACCTCGGGAATCTCCTCCAGACCGGTGAAGCCCAGCTGCTCGCGTCGCTCCGCGATGGTGGGAGCCTGCACCTGCGTGACCTGATGCCGCATGTCGCCGCTGAAGAACGGCGGCTTGCTGGTCAACAGCTCGAAAATGGTGGCGCCCAGCGAATAGACGTCGTCGGTCGGATGCGGCACCCCGCCGTTCATCTGCTGCGGGCTCATGTAGGCGGTGGTGCCCGTGCCGACGATGAGGTTGGTGACCTGCGCCAGGTTGTCCACGATCTTGCGGGCCACGCCGAAGTCCGCCAGCTTCGCCTCGCCCGCGCTGTTCACCATGATGTTCGAGGGCTTGAGGTCGCGGTGGGCGACCTTGGCCTTCGTGTGGGCGTAGTGCAGTGCGTCGCACAGCTGGTCCACCCAGCCGGCAATCTCCCGCACTTCAAATACCGGCGGCCGGCCCTCTTCCTTCACGCGCTTGTGCATCAGCTCGCGGAGGGTCAAGCCGTCCACGAACTCCATGTGAATGGCGGCGAGCTTGCCGCCGGCACCCGTGCCCGCCTCGCCCAGTTCCAAGCCATACACGCGCACGATGTGATGGTGCGACAGGTCCAGGCAGCGGAGGGTTTCCCGCCGGAGTTCGTCCAGCACGATGTTGTCGCCGGCCAGCACCTGCGGGAGGAATTTGAGCGCGACCTCGCGGTTCAGGTTGCCGTTGTGGGCCAGCCAGACCATGCCCATGGCGCCCTGGCCGAGGAGGCGCTTGAGCGTGAAATGGCCGAAGACTTTTTGACCGACGCCCAGCGACATGGTGCCGGGACTGGTCACGTCGGCGCCGAGATTGTCGTCGAAGGACGGCGCCCGAAACGTGCCGGGTTGGTTTGGCTGCTCGTTGCTCATGTGCCTGAGTCGGTCGTCTGGTCCTAGCCCTGCCATTGGCCAAGCCTCGCCAGCTTATGGGCGGACTTCGGCGGCGCAAGCCCGTTCTTACTCTGTTTGAGGGAGTGACGGGTCATCGCTTACGGGGCGGGCGGGCTGCGATCCGGGGAATGGCAAATTGAAAATTGATAATTTGCCATTTTCAATTCCCGGCTCCGCTCCGAAGTCACGGCGCGGGCGGTGGGGCGGAGGGTTCGAGGGCCGGGGCGCGCGGCTCGATGCGGCATTCGTCGGGCACGCCTTGGCGGCGCAGGTCGGCCAGGGTCAGTTTCCGGCCTTTGGCATCGATGAGGCCTGGCACGCGGTTGCGGAAGGTGATTTCGGCGAGGGCGACTTCGTTGCTGCCGCGGTCGAGGAAGCGGCCGCGCATGGGGCCCCAGCGGGTCAAGGCGGCCTGGCCGCCGGTGGAGCTGAGGTTGGCCCCGTTGATGGCCCGCACTTCGTAAATGCGTGCGGTGCGGTTGGTGTCGAGGAAGCTGGTGGGAATGACGCGGGTCATCAGTGGGGTGCCGGTGCTGTCGCCGGGGTCATAGGCGAGGGGCGTGCGGTAAATTTCCCGGCCGCCGCCAAACACCACGTAGCCGAGCAGGCCGGACTCGCGGTCTTCGACGGGTTTCCACGAGACGAGGTGGCCGGGGGGGAGTTCCTCGACCGTCACGCCGGCCACGCCCGGGGGCGGCGTGGCATCCAACGGTTGCACGCCCGCTTGCAGGGTCACGCTCTGGGGCTGGCCCTGTTCGCGGATGAGCATGGCGCCCTTTTTCACGTCGCCGTTCTTGAAGGTGGAGGTGGACACATAGCTGCCGTAGGGGAGTTCGTAATTCCCGTCGGGCGCGTCGAGATGGTCGACCACCAGCGGCACGCGGGAGACCAACGCGCGTTGGGTGCCGATGATGCGCCCGTGGGACACCGTGGCGAGCCCGCTGACCAGCAGGCCCACGGGACTGCCGGGGAAATCCTTGTTGTCCAGGTCGAGGTGGCTCAACACCACGGCGCCATGGCCGAGCGCTTCGACCACGGCATTGGTGGCGGTTTCGCGGCCCACGCGGCGGAAGCTGCACTGCTGCACAAGCTGTGATTCACCGCCGTAGAGCCGCACCGCCGTGTCCGCGATGTCCTCAAACGCGCAGTTGTGGATGCCCACCACGCCGGTCTGCGCCGCGCCGGGCCGCAGGTCAACCGCCCGCTCGGAGAGGTTGCGGAACGTGCAGTTGGCCACGCTCAGGCGCGTGACCGTGGCCCCGCCGCCCGTGCCGCGCTCGCCGGTGAAAACGCCGCGCGTGCGGTCGTGCCCGTGGGTGAGCCCCACGCGGCCGTTGACGAACTCGCAGTCCTGATAGCACTGGTCCACGGCCGCGTGGAAGGTGATGCCCGCCTGCGCCTGGCCATCGAACCGCACGCGCAGCAGCAGCGCGGCGGCGGTGTTGGTGGGCCCGCCCTCGCCGGCCTGCGAATTGTAGCCATAGCGCCCGCCGCGCACGGTCAGGTTGAGCAGGCCCTTGCAGTCGCGCTGGGCGCAATCCACGTTCGTCGGCCAGCGCAGCAGCGTCCGCTCCATCCCGGCGCCGAAGACCAGCCCGTTCGTGATGGGGCGGGTCAGGTCATACTCGCCCGGACCGAGGAAGACGTTTTCCCCCGTCGCCAGCGCGCGCTCAATGGCGCTGCCCGGCCGGCCGGTGAGGTCGGCGAAGCGCTTGCCCAGCAGCATTGGCGGCGGCGCGCGCAGGTCGCGCAACGGCACCAGCACGGGCTGCGCGAGGTTCGCGCCGAGGAGGGGGAAGCGCAGCCGCTGTTCGCGCGTGGTGGTGTTGAAGACCGGTGCGGCCCCGCGCCACTGCACGCGGAAGATGTTCTTTGGCTCGGCGAAGTTCGCGTTCAAACCGCCGTGTTCCGCCGACCACTCCTGCAGAAACGGGTCGCGGGCCACGATGCCGTCCGCGTAGTGCAGGCCCGGCAGCGCGGCGCGCCGGCCCGGGCTCCAAGGCCGTAAATCCCCGTGGCCGATGATGCGGTTGCGCTGGCCGCCGAGGTAGATGGCCGCACCGCGGAACGGCGCGTTGGCGTGGTTGTGGCCCCACTCCTCGCGGCCGGCATACTGGAGCTTGTCCGGCTGGCGCAGGTAGCCGGCGTTCGCCGCCTCGCTGCGGCCGGCCAGGGCCGTTCCCACCAGTGCACAGTCAATCCCGTAGTCCACCTCCAGCAGCGGGTCCGCCCAAGTGCCGCCTTCTGACGTGAGCTGCGCGGCCGTCAACCCCGTGGCGCGTGCGATGTGGAAGGGTGTCCAGGCCGTCTGCCCGCGCACATGCGGGCTCAGGAGATAAGTGTTGTGCCCGTGCGCGGCCAGGTCCTCGGCCTCCACGCGCACGACCGGCGGCCAGTCCATGTCCCAGCGTCGCTCTTCGCTGGCCGGGGTGATGACGGGCTTGTGGATGGTCACGCCGCGCACGAAGCCGCGCAGCCAGAGCTGCGGCAGGCCGCCGACCGCCTGCTTGTCGCCGGGATCCAACGGGCGGCCCGCGTGGTAGAAGGTGACGGCATCCGCGTGGGTCAGATGGGTGGCCGGGCCGTGCGACTGATAGAACGCGCACCGCTCCAGCTTCCCGGCCGCCTGCAACATCGCCGTGGGCCGGTGCCAGAAGAACTGGCATTCGGTCAGGTCGGCCTCCAGCTTCCAGGTCGCTGCGCCGCCGATGAACTGCACGTCCCGCAGCGGCCGGCTCACCGTCACGCTGCCGTCCGCGCCATCGAAAACCACGGCGTCACCCGGCTGCGCCGCATCCACCGCGGCCTGTGCGCCGCCCTGCGAGGTGAAGTAGATTCGCCCCGGGTTGTTGTCCGCCTTCGCCGCCCCCACGGGCAGGGTGTAAGGCAGGGGCGGTGGCTCGTTGAGCAGGGCAAATCCTGGCGGAATGGCAGCGGGCGATGGCTCGGTGTTGTCCGCCGGAATGCCCTCAGGAGCGGTTCCAGGCACCGGCGGTGCGGCCATGCCGGGCAGCGTGCCGGTCTTAACCTGCTTGGCTTTTTTGGGAGCCGGTGGCTTGGGATGGAGCGCGGCCCAGATGCCGGCGACGCACAATGCGAGCATGCCACCCCAGAGCAGGATTGGCCCAAGTTCGATGTCAAAGATGACCTTCTTTTTTTGCGCTTTCTGTTCGCGCAGGAGGTCCTCGAAGCGCGGGCCCTCGCGTTTGACCTTCGCCGCCAGCCCGCCGGGGGTGGGCTTGGGCGTCTGGCCGGGAACCGGTTTTGGAATCGGCGTGCCTTCCTCGTAGCGGAGCTCGATTTCACCGAGCTTGAGCACGTCGCCTTCCTTTAGGGCCGCGGTGAGAACGTGGCTGCCATTGACGGCCGTGCCGCCGCCGCTGCGGTCCTTCATGCGGCAGCCATCGGCATCGATCGAGAGCAGCAGGTGCTGGTTGGCGACGGATTCGTCTCCCAGGGCGATGGTATTCCCAACGGACCGGCCCACGGTCACTATCCCGGGAGGCAGCTCGAAGCGCTGCCCCCGGCGTGCGCCAGTAAGGATGGTGAGCCTGGCCATGACAGCGGTCGACGGGCGGTAAGGCTACCAAGCCGTCAGAAGGTGTCAAAGATTCGCCCCGTCCACGGGCGCCAACTTGTGCTTCCCTTTCCCCCGCACCCGTGATTATTTCCGCCGCACGCAATGCGGACTGTTTCCACCCCCACGCGCCCCAGCCAGAGCGCCGAAGACTACCTGGAGCGCATCCAGGAATTGATGGAGGGCAAGGGTTACGCGCGCGTGGTGGACATCGCCTCCTCGCTCAAGGTCAAGCAGGCCAGCGTCACCAGCATGGTGCAGAAGCTCGCCGAGCAGGGCTACCTCAACTACGAGAAGTATCGCGGGCTCATCCTCACGGACAAGGGCCGCGCCGTCGCGCACCGCATCCAGCAACGCCACGCCACGCTCTCGCGCTTCTTCTCGCTCTTCGGCCTTGCCGCCGAGACCCAGCAGGCGGACATCGAAGGCATTGAACATCACCTCAGCCCGGACACGGTGGCCTGCCTCGCGGATCTGGCGGAGTTCTTCGAGCAGAACCCCAAGGTGCTCGAACAGTTTGCCAAGTCCCGCAGCAAGACGCGGCGCGGTTAAAGCTTCGCCATGTCCGATCCCTGGCACCGGCTGCTGGCCCTCGCGCAGGGTGAAGTGCGCGCCACCATCGCCGAATTGCCGGCCGAACTGCGCGCGCGGGCCGAGCCGCTGCCCGTGGTGTATGAGCGGGTGCCCTCAGCGGAGATGCTGGACGAGGTGGTGCAGCCGGACACGCTCGGGCTGTTCGTGGGTGAGGCGTTTCCCGACGGCGAGGGCGGGCCATCCCCGCTGCCGCCGCAGATCTTCCTTTTTCTGGAAAACCTTTGGGATTTCGCGGAAGGCGACGAGGAGACCTATCTCGACGAGGTCCACATCACCTACATCCACGAACTCGGGCACTACCTCGGGCTGAACGAGGATGAGCTGGAGGAACGCGGATTGTTGTAGAACCGGGCGGGCGGCATGCCGCCCGTCTTTATTCCTCCACAAACTTGATGGAGCGCGACTTCGCGGAACGCTTGCGGGCATTCTCGTCGAGCACCTTCTTGCGCAGGCGGAGGTTCTTGGGCGTGGCCTCGACATACTCGTCCACGTCAATGTATTCGAGCGCGCGTTCGAGGCTGAGCTTCATGGCGGGTGCGAGCTGGATGCCCTTGCCGTCGCCCTGCGAGCGCATGTTGGTAAGCTTCTTTTCCTTCACCGGGTTCACGGCAAGGTCATTGTCGCGCGCGTTCTCACCGACGATCATGCCCACGTAAATCTGGTCGCCCGGCTCGACGAGCAGCCGGCCGCGCTCCTGCACCATGTTCAGCGCGTAAGGCGTGGCCTCGCCGTTGTCCATCGAGACCAGCGAGCCGTTCTTGCGGGCGGCAATCTCGCCGCGGTCCTCGCCGTATTCGTGGAACAGGTGACTCATCACGCCCATGCCTTTGGTCATGTTCACCAGGTCGGTCTCAAAGCCGATGAGGCCGCGCATGGGCACGAGGGCTTCGACGGAGACTTGGTCGCCGACGTGGTTCATGTTCGTGATCTGCGCCTTGCGGTTCGAAAGGTTCTCCATGATCGCCCCGAGGTTCTCGTTCGGGACTTCGACGAAGAGCTTTTCGATGGGTTCAAGCGCGGTGTCGTTCGGGCCTTTCTTCCACAACACCTCGGGGCGCGACACGAGCACCTCGTGCCCCTCGCGGCGCATCTGCTCAACCAGGATGGCGATCTGCATTTCGCCGCGACCTGACACCGCGAAGATTTTCGGATCGCTGGTCTGGGCGATGCGCAGGGCGACGTTGGTGCGGGTTTCCTTGACCAGGCGATCCCAGATGTGGCGGGCGGTGACGAGCTTGCCGTCCTGGCCGGCGAGCGGGCCGTCGTTCACGGCGAATTCCATCTGGATCGTCGGCGGGTCAATCGGGATGTAAGGCAACGCAGCGCGCGCCTCGGAATCGCAAATCGTCTCGCCGATGAACACGTCCTCGAAACCGGTGAGGCCAACGATGTCGCCGGCGTGCGCCTCCTGCACCTCGATGCGCTTCATGCCCTCGAAATGGTAGATGGCGGTGATCTTGCCCTTGGTGATGCGGCCGTCGCCGTGGCGGCAGATGGCGGGATCGCTGACCTTCACCTTGCCCTCGACGATCTTGCCGAACGCGATGCGCCCGAGGTAGTCGGAGTAGTCCAGGTTCGCCACCAGCACCTGGAAGCCTTCGCCGGCCTTGGCGCGCGGCGGCGGAATGTGCTTCACGATGGCGTCGAACAGCGGCTCCATCGTGCCGGAGACGTGTTCCAGTTCGGTCTTGGCGTAGCCCGCCTTGGCCGAGCAGTAGATGAACGGGAAGTCGAGTTGCTCGTCCGTGGCGTTGAGTGACATGAAGAGCTCGAACACGAGGTCGAGCACCTTCTTGGGGGTGGCGTTGTCGCGGTCGATCTTGTTGATGACCACGATGGGCTTGGCGCCGGCTTCGAGGGCTTTGCGGAGGACGAAGCGGGTCTGCGCCTGCGGGCCGTCCGTGGAGTCCACCACGAGGAGCACGCCGTCGATCATGTTCATGATGCGCTCGACCTCGCCGCCGAAGTCGGCGTGGCCCGGGGTGTCCACGATGTTGATGTGGTAGTTCTTGTATTTGAAGGCGGCGTTCTTGGCGCGGATGGTGATGCCCTTCTCGCGTTCGAGGTCCATCGAGTCCATCAGGCGCTCGACCTGCGTTTCGGCCTGGTTGGCGCGGAAGGTGCCGGATTGCTTGAGGAGGCAATCGACGAGGGTGGTCTTGCCGTGATCGACGTGCGCGATGATGGCGATGTTGCGGATGTGCTGCATAAAAGTTGTGCCGGGCGGGGCGGTAGGGAGACGCTCATCGGAATGGTGAGCGGGAACCTGCGGTTTCCGACCGGGCCGCGCACTATGCCGGGCGGCGGTGAAAGGTCAAGCGGCGGTTCGGGGCCCACAGAGCCTGTGATCCGGGCGCTTGGTTCATGCGGGAACCGAGCTTTGCCGGGCAGGATGCGGCGTCACCGGGGGCTGAACACGCTGGCGAGGTCCAGCTTGTCGTCCAGTGCCCTTTGAAGATCCAGCAGGCGCTGGAACAATTTCGCCTGACGGTCGGCGTGGTCCGGCACCCCGGCGAGGTCGCGGGTTTCGCCGGGATCGGCGGCAAGGTGGTAGAGGCGGAGCACTTTCGCCTTCGGGTAGGCGATGAGCTTCCAGCCGTCGTGGATGACCGCGCGTTGAAGTTCGAGGTAGCCGCCATAGATGGCCTCGCGCGCGGCGGGGGATTTCTCGCCGCGCAGGAGCGGGCGCAAACTTTGAAACTCCACGTGGGCCGGGCGCGGCGCGCCGGCGAGGTCCAGCGCCGTGGCCATCGCGTCCTGCAAATAGATGGGCGAAGCGTCCCGCCCGCCTGCCTTCACGCCGGGGCCGTTGACGATGAACGGCACGCGCAGGCTGTGATCATACATGTTCTGCTTGCCGAACAAGCCGTGGTGGCCGATGGCCAGCCCGTGGTCGGCGGTGAAGAAGATCCAGGTATTGCCGGCCTGGCCGGTCTGCTCCAACGCGTCGAGGATGCGGCCGATCTGCGCGTCGAGGTGGGTGATCAGCGCGTAGTATTCCCGCCGGTGGGTTTTGACCGCCAGCTCGGTGCGCGGCATGGGGGCGAGGTTTTCATCCCGGAGCTTGTGCGCGCAGCCGATGGCGTCGGCATGCGGATAAGCGGGCAGGAAATTCTTCGGCACGGCGATGCGGTCGAGCGGATACTTGTCCAGGTATTCCTTCGGTGCCTGCCGGGGATCATGCGGCGCGTTAAAGGCGGCGTAGATGAAGAACGGCTGGCCCGACTCTTTCGCAGTGCGGAGGTAATCCAACGTGTCGTCGGCCACGACTTCACTCCAATGCTTGCCCCCCTCCCAGAAGCCGCCAATGGACGGGTCGAACGGGCTCCACGGGTCCGGCTGGCCGGCGAGCGGGCGGTTGTAGGATTGTGGCACCGTCTTGGGCATGCCGGGACGGATGTGGCGGGTCACATCGAAGCATTTCGCCGCGTCGGTCTGGATGTGCCATTTGCCGGTGAAGTAGGTGCGGTAGCCGGCCTGCGCCATCAGTTGCGGCCAGAGCACGCCCGCCTGCCGCTCCCGGTCCGTGGTGTTGTAAACCGTGTGGGCCCGCCAGACGGTGCGGCCGGTGATCAGCATCGTGCGGCTGGCCACGCAGACGGCGCCGCTCCATGAACCCATGTTGTAGGCGTGCGTGAAGGTCGTGCCCCGGCGCACGAGCCGGTCGAGGTTCGGGGTCTCAATGTCCGTGTGGCCGAGCGCACGGATGGTCTCGAAGCACTGGTCGTCCGCGAAGAGGAACAGGACATTCGGCTTGGGCGACTGCGCGAACGCCAGCGGGGCCAGCAGCAGGCCAAGGAGGGCGGCGATCAGGGGCGATGAAGATGAGCGCGTCATGGCGGATGGTGACGACAGCATGAGCACGAAGGCTGGCCAGTTCGAGGCCAATTTCTCGCGCCCGTCCGCCGGCCGAAACTTGCGCTGCCAAGCTCCCGCCCGGTAGCGTGCGCCCGGCTGAACGCCGACCGATGACCGCGCCACCGACCCCGAATTCCCTGCCTGAGGCTGCGGCCGCCACCGCCGTCCGCGCCGCGCTGCCGGCGGGCGGTCTCTTCGCCGACCAGCACTGGCGGGTTTCGCCCGCGCCTTTCCCGCTCGGCCCGGATCTGGCGAAGGAAATCGACTCGCTGGGCCGCGTGCTGCTCCAGTTTTACCGGGCGGTCAACCTGCTCTACCGGCGCAGCGCCGAGGGCAAGCAGCCGGAATGGGTCGCGCGCTGGCTCGATCAGGGCAAGCCCGCGTGGCTGGTGGAATTGCAGCGCCATCCCGCGCTCAAGCACGAGCTGCCGCGCGTCATCCGCCCGGACATCCTGCTGACCGAGGACGGGTTCCACATCACCGAGCTGGACAGCGTGCCCGGCGGCATCGGCCTCACTGCGTGGCTGAATCAAACCTACGCGTCGATCAATAGCCAGCCGACGCCGGGCAATCTCATCGGCGGCCCGGAGGGAATGCTCACGGGCTTCGCCTCCCTCTTTGGCGACGCGCCCCGGGTGCACATCGTCGTGTCCGAGGAATCAGCCGGCTACCGGCCGGAGATGGAATGGCTGGCTGGCCAGCTCAATGCCGCCGGCCAGGCCGTCTTCCAAGTCCAGCCCGCGACGTTCGACGCCCCCGTGTCTGGCGATGCCGTGTATCGCTTCTTCGAGCTGTTCGATGTGGCGAATGTCCCGGGAGCGAAACGGCTCTTCGAGCTAGCCACGGCCAAGCAGATCCGCCTCACCCCGCCGCCGCGTCCGGTCTTCGAGGAGAAGCTGCTCTTTGCCCTGTTGTGGAACCGCAACCTGCGCGGCTTCTGGCGGCAGGAGTTGGGTGAAGGTTTTCTCCATCGCCTCCAAAAGGCCGTGCCCTATTCGTGGGTCGTGGATCCGACACCGTTGCCGCCGCACGCTGCCATCCCCGAGCTGAACCTCACGGACTGGCGGCAGCTCGCCGCGCTCTCCCAGCGCGAACGCGAGTTGATCCTGAAAATTTCCGGCTACTCGGAAACCGCGTGGGGCGCGCGCGGGGTGCACCTGGGCAGCGACCTGTCGGGCGAGCAGTGGAGCGTCGCCGTGGAACAGGCCCTGCGCGACTTCGAACGTTCGCCGCATGTGCTGCAACGCTACCACAAGCCCCGGCTGGTTGAGGCCCGATGGTTCGACTTCGACCGCCAGCAGCTCGTGCCCATGCCGGGCCGCGTGCGGCTGTGCCCGTATTATTTCGTTGCCGGGGAACAGGACGCCGCGCGGGCAAAGCTCGGCGGCGTGCTGGCCACCGTCTGCCCGGCGGACAAGAAAATCATCCACGGGATGAAAGACGCGATCCTGGCGCCGGGCGCGGCGTAAATGCCACCCGGCCGGAACGGGTTGGACAATCACCCGCCGGCACTCGAGAGTTATCCGCGTGAGCTTGCTGGCCTTCACCTTCATGGCGTTCAGCTCGCTGTTCGTGATCGTGGACCCGATCGCGGCCATTCCTGCGTTTCTGGCCATGACCGCGCGCGACACTCCCGAGCAGCGCGTCCGCATGGCGCGGCTCGCCTGCCTGGTGGCCGCCGGCGTGCTGCTGGTCTTTGCCTTGGTGGGCAAATGGATCTTTCAATACCTCGGCATCACCTTGCCCGCGTTCCAGATGGCCGCGAGCCTGGTTCTGCTGCTCGTGGCGTTGGACATGATCCGCGCGCAGCGTTCGCGGGTGCAGGAAACCGCCGAGGAAACCACCGCCGGCACGGAGAAAGAGGACATTGCCATCACCCCGCTCGCCATCCCGATGCTCGCGGGACCGGGCGCGATCTCCACCGCCGTGTTGCTGCACAATCAGGCGCGCGGCTGGGAGCAGAGCGCCGCGCTTTACGTGTGCATCGTCGCCGTGTGCGCGGCCAGCTACGTGATCCTGCGGCTCAGTGCCCGCGGCGCCCGCTGGCTCAGCCCCATCGCGCTGCGCATCACCACGCGCATCATGGGCCTGTTGCTGGCGGCACTGGCCTTCCAGTTCCTCATCAACGCCGTGAACGAGGTGCGCAAGGGCGGCTAAACCGCGAGCGCCTTTTCCTGCCTGCCGCTATTCCCAGCCAGCGCAGCCTTGGTCGGTAAGCGACCATTCATGGTGATGCCTCCCCGACTGGTAATGCTGCGCCTCAGTTGGGGAGCGAGGCGGAATTGGCGGCCGTGATGATTTGGTAATACCGGTCAAACGGCCCCATTTTCTTGTGGGCCGGCTCCGGCGCTGTCCGGGGCAACACCGCCAGCTGCACGATCCTGCTTTGAAACAGCTGCTTGAGCGCCGGGCCGATGTCCTCGCGGTCAAAACCCACCAAGGTGAGCGCGACAAGGGGCATCTTGCCCGCGGACAGGCGACGGAGTTGCTCCGGCGTCAAGAGCGGTGGACCGACCAGGGAAACCAGCGCATCGGCCTGGGAGTGCTTCGCGAGGATTCGTTCAAAGTCGGCCGCCGACAGCCCGCGGCCGGGCAAGGGCGCGGTCTCGCCAGGCGCGTTGGCTGCCTTCCCGAGCGTTTCAACTGCGGCGACCGTAATGCCCTTCGTGCGCCCGATGCTCTCGAGGAAAGGCTTCAACTGCAGTTCGCCGGTTGGGTTAAGCTTGGGATCCACCGTGATGACGACGATCCGACCCTCCCGCTTGATAAGCTGGCCCACTTCCATGGCCAGCCGCTGTCCCACGGCTTGATGGGCCTTTTGCTCCTCGGCCGTGGAATCCGGCATCCGTTGGCAACCGGCCAGCACGGCCACCAAACCCACCGCAATCGGAATTGCCCAAAGAGCGCTCCGGGGGAGGCCGGCCACACGAATATGGGTGCGGCTTGTCACGGCGGCGATTGCCAGGATTGCAGGTCTCTCAAATCCTCCATGTCCGCCGCACTGCTCAGGAGAGCCTGTGAGATGCCTGAGCCCTTCCACTTGTGCTCCACAACATGTCCGTCGGCGAAGGCAAAGACCCCGCGGCCGTTTTGGGCCGAGGGCGTGACCGCGTTCTGGCTGACTTGCTCCGCTGTGCCATGCCGCCATGTGGGCCGGTCCCCGCTGTAGGCGTTGACGGTGTTGTCGTTGATGTTGATGGCGATGTTGCAGTTGTTCGGTTGCTCCTGTTCGGCAAACACCATCATCTGAACCGCCTGTTGGATCTCCGCCATCCGTTTACGGTCCAGGCCGCCAAAGGAGGTGTTGGCACCGGGATTGTCCACGCCAAGGCGGATGTTCATCGCATAGCTGTAGCTGGATTCCGCCCGCAACGCGATGACCGCGGGGTCGTCCGCGATGTTGCGGTCCAACGGGCAGCGGTAACTCCGCACGTTCGGCGCGAAACGGTAGAGCAGGCCGGCCTGAATATTGGTGGTGTTGATGTCCGACCGGTTATGGCCGGCAATCCACGAGTTTGACTGCGTCATGAACCGCGCGGCCGCCTGATTGCGCACGATCTTCTCATCCCCCTCCGAGGCATACAGCAGCCACGCCGTGATCAGCTGCTTGTTGTTCGTGAGGCACTGGGTCGCCTTCGCCTTCCGCTTGGCCTTGCCCAGCGCGGGGAGCAACATGCCGGCGAGAATCGCAATGATGGCGATGACGACCAGCAGTTCGATCAGGGTGAAGGCCATCACGCGCGCGTTCCGCTGAAGGGAGGATGAGCCGGTCGGCAAGGCTTTCATGGCGATAAGTTCCTGACGGACTTGCCGCTCGCCCATTCATTACCGGGTGCATGCTCCCTGAGCAAAGCGCTCGCACCTCACACGTCCACCGTGTGCCCGTGGGCGATGCTGTCCTCGGCGGCGATGGCTAACAGGCTGCCGTCCACGCAGTCGGCCACCGTCGTGAGCGGGCGCTTGCCATCCTGCACGGCATCGAGGAAGGCGGCGTGCATCTCGTCGAAGCCGAGGTGATTCCCCCAGCCCTCGCCGGCGGGCGATTCGATGTGATGGACGATGGGCTCCTTCTGTCCGGAGCCGCGCCGCCATTGCAGAATGTCCACCGTCGAGATGCGCGTCTGCAACGAGCCGGCCTCGCCCACCACGCCGAGTTCCAAGTCCTCCTGCGGGAAGTCCCGGCCAAAGAGGCAAATCTGGAGCGAGCCGAGCGTGCCGTTGTCATACTCGAAGCTCACCGTCGCGTGGTCGTTGACCTGGTGCTCCGGCTCGACGACGTGCATGACCGCGCTCGCGCCGAACGCCGAGACGCGCGTGGGCCGCGCGCCGGCCCACCAGTTCATCAGGTCGAACTGATGGCAGTTCTTGTCCACCAGCATCCCGCCGGAGCGGCGCTTGTCCTGAATCCAGTTCTGCGACTTGGGCTGGAACGGCCCGCGAAACTCGCGCGTCCAGACCATGCGCGGTCGGCCGATGTCGCCGGCGTCCACGAGCGCCTTCACCTTCTGGAAGAACGGCGAGTAGCGCAGCTCGTGGCCGATCATCACCACGCGGTCGGTGTTCGCCGCGGCCTTTTCCAGGATGCGGCACTCGCCGCGCGTGATGCCGCAGGGCTTTTCGAGGAAGAGATGCTTGCCAGCCTTCAGCGTCTCCAACGCGAGCGGGACGTGGTTGAAGTTCGGCGTCGAGATGCAGACGGCGTCGAGGTCGGAGTGGATGAGTTCACGCTCGTCGCTGAAGACGCGGGCGTTCGGCGCGACTTCGAGCGCGCGGCGGAGATTGGCCTCGTTGCGGCCGCAGAGCGCGACGCACTCGGACCGCGCGGCGAGCTTGGAGTGGAACTGGCGGACATGACTGATGCCCATTGCGCCAATGCCGAGAAAGCCGATGCGGAGTTTCATGCCGCGAGAATGTCTGCCGCGAAGAGGCGCAAAAAGCTCAAAAAGCTGCGCTGAGAATCCAACGCTGGTTCAACGCAAATGCGCGGAAAGGACGGCGGGGAGAAGCTCACTGCGCGCTATCCGCTTTTGCCCGCTCCTCTTTTTGCCCCGCTTGTGCCTTCTTGTGGCCCTCCTCCCGCCAGTAACCCGGCAGGTTCGGCTTGGTGTCGCGGAGGATTTCGAGCAGGGCGCGGCGCGTGTCGGGTTCGAGGCGGGCGAATTCGGGCGAGGTGTCCTGCCCGGTGAGAATCTCGTGCAGCCGTTGCAGCACATGCTCGCGCATCGCCTTGGGCAGCAGGTCGAACGCCTCCGAGTAGATGAGGAAGCTGCACGGGTATTTGAACAGGCGTGTCTCCAAGTCGAACTGCCGCAGCGAGCGGCCGCGCTTGTCCTTCGGGCCGAGGCTGGCGAAGTGTTCCGCGAAACCGGCGGTGCCCCTGACCTTGGCTTTGAGCGGCGTCTCCTCGGTGAAGAGCAGGTATTTCAGGAAGCCCTCGGCCATGCTCTTGAGGTAGCGGATGTGCTGGTAGCGGGAGAGCGCCATCTGGGACTCGTAGTGCAGCCGCGTGAGGAAGTTGTGCATGTGCGCCTCGTGCTCCAGCACCATGAGCGCGACGATGTCGCTGTGCGGCGAGGCGAAGCCGTCGAGATCCACGAGCTTCTTGAGCGAGGTGAGGTTGCCGAGGTAGTTGGGCTTTTCCTCCGCTTTCGCGAAGGCGGCTTTGCCGAAGAGATTGCCACGATGCGTCACCTTGCCGTGCGTGCCGGTGACATACCAACCGCCCCAGCGGTCTTCGAGCGGCGTGCGGTGGTTCACCTCGGAAACACCCGTGATGAGGTCAATGATGCCCTGCTCGTCAGTTTTGAACGAGCGGATGAGATGGCCGGGCACGCCCATTGTCTTCGCGGACGCATGGCATTCGAGACACTGGTTGTTGCGGACGAACTGCGGCTTGTCGCTGGCGGTTTGCTCCAGCGTGTAGAAGACGCCGCCGAGCTTCGGGTCCACCTCGCTGATTTCCATGACCGGCGCGTGGGGAATCCAGCCGATGTAAACGTCGTCGTTGAAAAAAACAGAACGCGGCGTCTGCGGCGAAATGCGCTCGCGCTGAAGCGAGGTTTTCGAGAAGAGCAGCGTCTGCGACTTGGGCGAAATCTCCAGCGCCGCCAGCAACGAGTCGCGCCAGCCGCCCGCAGCGGGGT
>JACCDO012342330.1_pt1 | contig 16545 bp, 17 predicted proteins | sample 7446101 | NCBI WGS metagenome assembly JACCDO01 (sample SAMN15323440, study PRJNA562643) | freshwater metagenome | isolation source: river surface water | place: USA:Blue River Watershed | collected 2017-08-16 | reverse complement strand
AGCGCAAACAGCAGCAGCGAAGCCTTGTCCGTAGCCAGCTTGAGTTAACTGGGGCACGAATACACGTGACGTCGCTGCGCAATCAGCAACCGAAGAGCCGGAACTTCCGGAAAGAAATACGTTTCCTACGATGGCCGTTTGCGCCAGGCCTCCTCTGATATGGCCGACAAATGCCCTTGTGAAATTGAACAACCGTTCGCTAATGCCCGATTCGTTCATCAAACTTCCAGCCAGAGTGAACAGCGGTACCGCCAGCAGAGGGAACGACTGAACACTGGTGGCAACACGCTGAGCCACAACAGAAACTGGAATGCCCTCCAAACCAATGACCAACATGGAAGAGCCCAGCATGGCAAAGCCTATCGGCAACCCAAGCAAGAGCAACCCGACAAATACAAACAGTAGCAAAGTTAGCATGGGGTTCTCAAACTGGGGCTGAATCGATCACGTTTTCTGTGGTGTTTAAAAAAACCTTCTCAGGCCCTTCCTCCAGCAAAATGATGCTGCCGTGGAAAAGAGTCAGCGCAAAGCCAATGGGCATGGCAATGAAGGTCCAGCCCATCGATAGACCCAACATCGGAGTATGACTTCCCCAAACGCCCAAAGTGTGTGAGCATCCCGCATAAACGGCAGATAGAAAAACAATAAGCCCTGCGGCATACGCCAAATAGCCCACTGATCGCCGTGCCGAGTTAGACAGTCTCAGAATCAAAACATCAATTCGAATGTGCATCTTTGACCGTAAAGCAGACGGTATGCCTAGCATGACCATCCAAACAAAGAGGGTGACAACAATCTCCTCTGACCAGGTCAGTGGGTTGTTGAATACATACCGCAGTACCACCCCTAATCCGAGAAGCAATGCCAGGGTCGCCATCATTACAATGATGAGAAAATCTACCAATCGTGCAAGACGCCGATCAATGGTCTTGAGTGTTGACGACATGCGGATTATTTTCCGCCACGCATGCGATCAATTTCTGTACGGACTCGCTTCCAGTGCTCGGTGCCCCAACGCGCCTCCAATCGTGAATATACCGGAGTCATCTTGGCAGAGAATGCATCCCGATCAGGGTTATCGATGATCTTTATCTTGCCGGATTTGCGAATATCCTCCAGCATAGAAACCTCCCTAGCCTGTTGCATCTCGGAATTCTTGACCGATGACGCTACCGCCTCATCGATCAACAGTTTTTGCAATTCTGGCTTTAGCTTATCAAGGCTACTCTTGTTTATGAGTATGGTGTTGTTCTGAAGCATGTGGCGGGTCATGGACAACACCCCCTGCACTTCATAGAATTTGCGTGAGTAGATCGTTGGGATTGGATTTTCCTGACCATCAACGGTCTTTTGCTGAAGCGCCGTGTAAACCTCACCAAAAGGAATCGGTGTTGGTGCCGCTCCAAAACCCCTTACCATCTCCACCCAAATCGGCGACTCGGGCACCCGAACTTTCAGTCCTGCCATGTCCTCAGGCTTTCGAACTTCCTTATTAGCAAAGGTGAAATTGCGCCAACCCCAATACCAGATTTTGCTCAAAGGAACAATGTTGTGCTTGTCTTTCAACTCCGTCCAAATGGGCTCCATGGCAGGCCCACTAATTATGGACTCCGCCTCTTTCCAGTCCCTCCAGAGAAACGGTGCACTGGGCATCTCAAAGGCAGGAACCATAGAGTTGAGTGTTGGCATTGACGGTGAAGAAATGTCCAATGCACCCGACTTTAATTGTTGGAGCAAGTCTACTTCTTTACCTAATTGCTCAGAGGGAAAAACCCGGACAATTAGTTGTCCTCCTGATTTTTTCGTGACGTTGTCAGCAAACTCTTTATAAAGGTCGTGAGCAATTTCTCCAGGACTGTTTGCATGCCCAAATCGCAGTGTGGTTTGAGCCATAACCGCTGTTGAAAATATCGCCGCAAACAAAGATGTCACCAGAAAAGGCAAAGAGCGCTTAAGTTTCATTCCAACTCCTTTTGTAAAAAAACCATACTGCTATATCCTATAGACTTATACAAGCTAGTGATTTCCCTATCAATTTTTCTCGTCATGGTGGAGATGCTCTGACTTCAGATCACTGAATCAAAGAATGGTTTCCAAAAAAATATCGTGCGACTGTATTTGCAAGATCAGATCTACGAAATTTTGCACGAGTAAATATTCGATCGGGTCAACACAAATTGGCGAAACAGCAGATGCGTAAACATCTGGATCGTTTCAAATACAGGTTGCTCGTTGCTACTCAAGAAGTCACAGCAGCAAAACTAAAACCAAAAATCAAAAAGGTACCACGCCAATGAGCCGCATTAAATCCATCGAGATTATTGATTTCCAATTTGACTCTCCCAACAAGGAGCGCATAGGGGTAGGTCAACTCATTACTTATAAAAAAGGGGCGTCAATCCGCGCTACCAAAAATGCCATTGCCATCACAACAGAAGACGGTCATCGTGGAGAATATGTGACCAACTGGGTAGCCAGCCCTGCCACACGCGGCGAAATGGACATGCTGGCGCCATTCATGATCGGCCGCAACGCCCTGGCTCGAGAAGAAATTTACGATGACCTCAAACGTGAGATCCGTCAATGGTCGGGCATGGGGCATGGACCCCTGGACATTGCGCTTTGGGACTTGGCTGGCAAGAAATATAACGCGTCTATCTCTGAACTGCTTGGGGGTTACCGCAATAGATTGCCCGTTTATGCGTCAACCTATCTAGGAGATAACAAGACGGGACTCAATTGCAAGGAGGCCTATGCGGAATTTGCTCAACAATGCTATGAGCTGGGCTTTCGCGCTTACAAGATTCACGGATGGAACGAGGGAGATGCGCGCAAAGAGGCCGAAAACGTCCTTTATGTGGCAGCAATTGTTGGTGACCGTATGAGCTTGATGCTTGATCCTGCAAACCAGTTGCGAAAATTTTCTGATGCTCTTTATGTGGGTAGAGCCTGCGATGAGGCCAACTATTTCTGGTACGAAGATCCAATGCGAGATAACGGCAAATCTGCATTCATGCACCAAAAGCTTAGAAGCATGATCAAGACGCCTTTGCTAATCACAGAATATATCCGTGGCATTGAGCCCAAAGCAGACTTTGTTATCGCGGGTGGGACCGACTTTTTGCGTGTGGATCCTGAATACGACCATGGCATCACCGGCAGCTTGCGGATTGCTCACTTGGGTGAGGCTCTCGGACTAGATGTTGAAGTCCATGCGTGCGGCCCAGCCCACCGACATCTGATGTCGGCAATGCGAAACAGTAATTTCTACGAACTGGCTTTGGTGGGTCCCGATTGCCCTAATTTGGTTGCACCAGTTTACACCTGCGGTTATACCGACCAGCTCGATTGTTGTGGCGCTGATGGCTGCGTTCAAGTGCCGTCGGGACCTGGTCTGGGCGTTACCTACGACTGGAACTTTATCCGCAAAAATGCGATTGCGGCCCGAATATATGACTAATTCCAATACACATTTGAAAAAAATTGGCTACATGGGCGTTGGCTTTATGGGTCATGGTGCGGCCAAAAATATTCTTCAAAAAGGATTCCCCTTAACGGTTCTGGGTAACAAAAACAGGGCGCCCGTAGATGATTTGTTGCAGCGCGGCGCTCAAGAAGCCCAAACGCCAGCAGATCTGGCTTCGCGCTCCAACATTGTTTTCATGTGCTTACCGTCCTCAGGGCACGTTGAAGAAGCGGTTTTCGGCGAATCGGGTATTCTTTCCGTGGCTCAACCTGGCTTTGTATTGGTCGATTCCACCACCTCGGAGCCTGACTCAACAAGACGTATCGGTGCCGCACTTCGCGCTAGGGGTGCGGACATGGTCGATGCCCCCTTTGGCAGAACTCCGAAAGAAGCTGAGTTGGGCACTTTGAGCACATTTGTTGGAGGCCATCCTGACACGGTTCAAAGCGTAATACCGGTTATAAGAACCTATGCCGACACCATCGTTGAGACGGGTGAACTAGGTACTGGCCATACCATCAAACTTCTGAATAATTTTCTGGCCCTTGCCACTAGTGCCGTCGTGGGAGAAGCACTTTCAACAGCGCTTAGACTGGGGCTAGACATGCGAATTTTGAAAGAAGTTGTCGACAGTGCTGGCGGTAACAGTGTTATGTTCCAGCGCTTCATGCGCTGGACATTGGATGGTGACGATTCCGATTTCAAAGCCATGATGAGCATCGCGGTCAAGGACCTGCAGTACTACCGCCGAATTGCAGAACCAAATGGTGGCATTACCAATTTAGCAGATGCAGCCACACAGGTGTACCAAATCGCTAACCATCTTGGCCATGAACGGCAGTTCATGCCAGTATTACCCACTATTCTGGCCAATTTCGTTGATGGCAAGAACCGACCTTTACCCGATCGCTAAACCTCAAAAGTGGCGTGAATTTAAGTGCGTAATCTATGCTTGTTTTCAAATTGCTATGGACAAAAGTTTTAGCAGCAGCATTCAAACTACAAACCAATCGCACAACACATGACACGGTTTTCAATTCCCATGCAGCTCAAATGATCAAGTTCGACTTCCGAATGTATATCCAAACTTTCTCCATAACTGGTTCGAGCCCCGCGCCTGGCTTCAAATTTTCTCGTGCAAAATGACAGCGTTGAATGCAAATTTGACTGTTTTGACTGAAAAGTTACATTATGTAACTTTTGGGGTTATTACACGAAATATTACACGTTTATCAAAAACGCCTATAAGTCATTGATTTATAAGGGTTTTTGAAGAGCCTGGCTTTCTGTTAATCCGTAGGTCCCTGGTTCGAGCCCAGGTCGAGGAGCCAAATAAAAAGCCCGGCTCTTCCCCATAAACGGGGGATGGGCATTCACTAAACACGATTGATTACTCCATTCCAACCGCATTGTGCCAATACACGTAAGCAGTAATTTTGGAAGTTTCTAAACCCTCGCTCAAAGCGCTTTTAGTTAACGCAACCCGAACACTTGAATCTGTAGTGGGCGCTGTTACAAAAACATTGAAAAAAGTCAGCACAGACCTGATACGAAGGGAATATTGCTGGTAATTTCCCTAGTTAACCCAAGCTCAATTTCGACTCAAACTGTCTTTGCACGATTGACTGCGCCCTTTGATAATTTTCAATGAATAATAGGAGATATAAAAATGACAACTTATCTAGTTCATGCCCGCTATAGCCCTGCAGCTTTTCAAGGCATGCTGGCAGCTTCCCTCGATCGTGGACAAGCCGCAAAAGCGTTATTTAAATCACTAGGCCTCAAGACTAAAGAGATCATGTATTCAGTGACAAGCGGTGAGATCGTTTGCTTAGTAGAAGGCACTTCAGCGCAAATAGCCCAGGCCCAAATGATCACAATGGCCAGTGGCGGTTTTAGTCAAGTGGATGCGCAAGAACTGATGACCACGCAGGACATGCAGGCCGCAATGAAGACTGCCGCTTCAAAGGTCTCGAAATATTCAGCACCTAACAAAAAATAAATTTGAGAAATAGCCTCCAGTTAACAACGCAGTTCACTGTACAACTCGAACTCGTTGGGGCAGAGATGATCGAGTCCCAAATTCGGAGTCGAACTTTCTGATTTGAAATGCTTTTCGAAGCAATGAAAATCAACTGAGGATCATTCATTTCTTGGCGCAGCACTAGCTACTAGTTTTGGCATGTGCTCCCACGTCATCATCTCCCCTGCTGTAGCAACCTCTGCGCTGAGCCATTTTTCATGATGTTCTGGAGCAATGACTACTGGAGTGCGCTTCTCGTCAACTGACTTATGAAACTGCCGCATGACAGGGTGTTCGTCCGCATTAACGGTGAGCATGGAGAAGCTGACCACTAACTCGCCCGAAGCCGGATCCGTCCAGCGATCCCATAGGCAGGCAATGCCAAATGGATCACCTGAGGCCAGTTCAATCTTCCAGCGCACTGCCCTGCCCGACTCATAACTTGGCTCATGAAGTTATCGACCAAGACGAGACCGTATTGACGCTGACGCCAAGCAGTTCGGTAGCTGGGTTTCTCTGCCGCCGTTTCACTTCGAGCGTTGTAGGTGTGACGGGCGATCTTGTCGTCTTTGGCCCAAGAAGGAATCAAGCCAAACTTTGCTAAGCCACAGGCTACCCGACCTGTCTGATGACTCTTCACAACAAGTATTGACCGTGGCTGTTATTTTTCTACAACTTCTTTCCCCACTAACGTGCTAGAGTGAGTTTTTAAATTTCAGAGTTTCTGAATACACTCATCATGCACAACAATTTGTGAGATGTGTAAACAACCCAAACCTTAAGGAAAAAAATCATGAACAAAGTCATTTATGCATCGTTTCTTAGTTTGTTAGCTGCATGTGCAACTCAAACACAAAGCCCCTCTGCAAGCGCTCAACTCGCACCCACCAAAGGTAATACAACTTCTGGCGTGGTGACTCTTACCCAATCTGGTGCAAAAGTTTTAGTTATTGCTGAGATCCGTGGACTCAAACCCAATGCAGAACACGGATTCCACATACATGAAAAAGGCGATTGTTCAAGCGGTGATGGTATGAGCACTGGTGGCCACTTCAACCCGACCACGCAGCCGCATGGTGCGCATGGAACAGGAAACCACCATTCAGGTGATTTGCCCTCTCTGGTGGCTGATGCAAATGGCGTTGCAAAATTGAAATTTGAATCAACAAACATTTCCGTTGATTCTGGTGTGTCAAATATTATCGGCCGAGGGTTGATTGTCCACAGAGATCCTGACGATTACAAAACACAACCTACTGGCAATGCTGGCCCAAGACTAGCGTGTGCTGTTATTAGTAAAAATTAGTGCTATTGATTTTGGCTTTTTTCATCTGAAGCGTAATGATTGGAGAATCCAATGCGCTCCACAACAAAAAAGCGGTCTCCGCTAAGTGCTTCTAATGCAAAGAGGCTGGAGGATCGTCTCGAAGATGCTTTTTTGAAGAATATTGGGGAGAGTCGGTTCCCAAGGCTGATCGAATTGAAAAGTGGCTTCTTCGTGCGGATCAATCTGCAAGCGACTGGATTCCATCGGCTAGCTTATTCCTTGATTATCAGCGTGCACGGCCAGGGTTTTTATGTACCTTAAATCCAGAAGAAATTTTATCCAAACAGGTGCCCTAGTGGCCTGCTTACCCTCTTTGGCTTTTTCCCAAAACAATAGCCCTGATATGGGCTCAACCATCCCATGGTCTCAAGTCAACCTGCTCAATGATGAAGTCCTAAAGTCAACACAACTCAAGGGTCAAGTTTTGGTGACTTACTTTTGGGCAAGTTGGTGCCCGTTTTGCGCCCAACAATCACCTGAGATTGAAAAGCTGTTCGTGAAGCACCAGAGCAAAGGGCTTTATGTACTGGGCGTATCTGTTGACAAAGATTTAACTGCTGCCAAGATACATTTGCAAAAAAATCGATATGCCTTCCCTTCAACATGGTTCGACCCAAAGTTGAAATCCGAACTCAAAAAACCAACTGGAGTTCCCGTGGTCATGGTCTACGATAAGTCTGGTCTATTGGTTCAATATGAAAAGGGGCAGATGTTTGCTGAAGATGTCCAAGCCTTGTCTCGTTGGATTTGAAAAACACGCTGATTGGAGAAAAGCTAGATGCTATTGAAGTGTAAAAAAATAGTTTCAAATTGATTTTTTAATTTAATTTAAACCTCAATGTTTGCAACCATCAGGCTGAACGTAACGCAATCCGCCCTCTTACTGGTTATTTTTGCTTACACAAATTTGATTCAGGCACAAATAATTAGCCCAAACATTCGCTCATCAAAAGTCATGGCTCTAATCCCTGAGGGAGCTTTCACTATGGACTCTGATGTTGGACCAATCGACGAAAAGCCGAAACATGATGTTTTTGTTAAGTCATTTTTCATTGATGTATTGCCAATAACCAATGCTGAATTTGCTGAGTTTCTAAATCGTCAAGGTTTAAGAAATCTAAGAGGTGAAACCTTTTATGATGATGATGACAACGACGCAAGAATTCATTTGCGCGATTTGAAATGGAAAGCTGATGATGGCTTTGCTACGCATCCTGTTAATGAAGTTAGCTGGGTAGGTGCTCGTGATTACTGCCTTTGGTTAAAAAAGCGATTACCTACTGAAGCTGAATGGGAAAAAGCAGCACGCGGAACAGATGAAAGAAAGTACCCATGGGGAAATTCAAAGCCTAATAACAAACAGGCTCTTTATGATGCAGCCTACAACTCGTCTGCACCAGTTGATACTTTTGCTGACGGGGCAAGTCCTTACGGAGTTTTAGACATGGCTGGAAATCAGTGGGAGTGGGTATCTAGCGCCTATCAACCCTACCCATATAGATCTGACGATGGTAGAGAAAACCAAAATTCAGGCCCAATACGCTCTACCCGTGGTGGTGGTCATGATTCAAGCGAGGAAGAAATTACAACAACCCAAAGAGGAAGAAATTTATCGCGAAATCCTAAAGCTGGTCACCACAATATTGGGTTTCGCTGCGCGGCTTCCTCAAGCTAACACCACCGAACTACAAACCAATTGCACGACAAATGACGCGGTTTTCAATTCCTAGTCCTCTTAATCCTTAAAGTTCGAGCCCCAAGCCTGTCTTCAAATTTTCTCGTGCAAAATGACAGCGCTGAACGCAAATTTGCGTGTTTTGGCTGGAAAGTTACATTATGTAACTTTTGGGTTTATTACACGAAATATTACACGTTTAATAAAAACACCTATAAGTCGTTGATTTATATAGGTTTTCGACCAGCCTGGCTTTCTGTTGATCAGAGGTTCGCAGGTCGAAACTTAGGGCAAGATTTTGGCTAGTTTTCGTCAACGATTACACGTTTTATTACACGGTCACTGGTTTGGGCGAAATAAAAATATTGCGAATCATGGGAGGGCCTAAATGTCCGAGCCCTCTCCTTCTGGCCAATTCACTTAAGTTGATTGAATTTCTAATTCAACTTCGCTGCCTAGGTTGAAAGATGAACCAAAACGCTGCTTTAATCAAGAACCACTATTTGTGTCAAATACGCTTACGTCAGACAGAGCGATGAAATACGCTCTAGGCTCCTTTAAGTTAGGCTAGATCAAAATTTATGAAGGAAAATTTTATGCATATTGACCCGACTTTAAGAACAGTCTGGTTATTTGGACCTGGTGCAGATTCAGAGGCACATCAAAACATGCAAGACTCTGGAGCCCAAGTTCTAATTCAGGATCTTGAAGACTTTACTCCACCGAATCTAAGACCTAAGGCAAGGGCGTTAGCGGAAAAGCTTTTTCAAAAATGGAGAGGCGCTAATTCCCTAGTTTGTGTTCGAATAAATTCTATTGATGGTGAAGGGCTAGAAGATTTAAGAATGATCATGCCTTTTAGACCTGACATCATCGCTTACCCCAAAGCGGAAACAGCGCAGTCTATTAAACAGTTAGATCAAATCATTGGGGAACACGAGCATTTAAATGGCATAACAGTTGGACAGACTGAAATACTACCAGTATGCGAAACAGCACTTGGCGTAATTGAAGTCAGAGCCTTAGCGGCAGCTAGCCCAAGAGTTCGCCATGCATTACTTGGCGCAGAGGACTTGGCAGCAGATTTGCAAGCCGAAAGAGGCGCAGATGCAGTGGAATTAGATTACGCTCGACGCAGATTTTTACTCGAATGTCGAGCAGCCAAAATCGAACCAGTCGATGCACCCTACACTTTCTCTGACATAGAAGGATGTGTCAAAGAAACTCTCTATGCAAAACGTTTGGGCTATCAATGCAAAAGCTTAGTTAATCCTTCCATGGTGCGTTCTGTTCTTAAAGTATTACGCCCAAGTGATTTGGATATTTCCCTTGCCAAATCAATAGTTGCTGAATTTGAAGCAGCCCGTGAAAAAGGGCTTGATAGAGTTTTAGTAGCTGGGCAATGGATTGAGGTTCCGACTTACCTAAATGCACAACGATTATTAAAAAAATCAACCAGCTTTTAATTCAAACGAATTTTTATTTGCCCCAGGCTTTAAGGGCTAGTATTTGGGCGTAAAGGAAGGCAAGTGTCTGTGAACCCCTATGAAACCGACTTAGATAGAAATGCAGCCAATTTTGCTACCCTGACCCCCTTGTCCTTTCTTGAACGCGCAGCCAACTTATATCCGGAACGCGTGGCGATTGTTTATGGCCCAATGCAACAGACTTGGGGTGCCACCCATGACCGCTGTCGCAGACTGGCCTCGGCGAAATTGATAGGACATAAAAAAATGGTCTGGACAGTGGTGCCAGCCGAATGGCTCATAACTGGGCGGCCGCAACGCCGCTACCTGTGTGGCCTGGCTCATTTCGCGTCCAGCTTGAGCGTGCGCAGCAGCTTGCCCCACTTGTCGTAGTCGTTCATCCAGATCGCGCCGAACTGCGCCGGCGTGCCGGCCACGGTGTCCAGCCCGAGCGCCAGCGTCTTCTGCGCGATGTCCGGCTTGGCCAGCGCGGTGTTCACCGCAGTGTTGAAGGCGGTGATGGTCGCAGGGGGCGAGCCCTTGCGGGTGAAGAAGCCAAACCAGCCCAGCGCCTCATAACCAGGGACACCCTCGCCAAAGCTGGCAACCGCTGGTGCGAATGCCGAGCGCGACTTGCCCGTCATCGCGATGGCGTTCAGTTTTCCCGACTGCGCATGGGGATACAGGGTGGTAAAAGAGCCGATTGCCAACTCGATCTGGCCGCCCATCACGTCGGCCAATACCTGATTGTTGCCCTTGTAAGGCACGTGTATGAAGTCCATCCCGGTCCGCTCCTGAAGCAGTTCCATAGACAGGTGCGGAAAGCCGCCTTCACCGTTGGTTCCGAGGCGCAGTTTGCCTGGATTGGCCTTGGAGTACGCAACCAGTTCCGGGATGGTCTTGGCCGGTACTGACGGATGGGCCGCCAGCAACAGGTAATTGGTGTAGGCCATCGCGACCGGAACGAATTCGGCACGCACGTCGATCGGTTGCTTGTTGGTGATCGGTGCCACCGCCATGCTGCCCATCTGGCCCATAACGAAGGTGTGGCCGTCGTTCGGTCCCAGCAGATCACCCTGCAACATATTAACGCTAAATAATCAGCCCTCCTTTCCCCATGCTGGCTAAGAGCTAGGTTAGTCAAGTTGGGGGTTCTGCCCGACGTCAGCAAGTATGAAACAAATATGTGTACTTGATTAGAGGAGGGTTCGGGTTCATCTTTCAACTTAAGAAGTGAAGATGAAATCCAATCAACCCAAGACTTCTGCTGAGCAGGTGGTCAAGGACATTCTAAGAGCCACTTGGCTTCATTACTCAATCGAGTACAAGATCCAAATTGTTCTAAGTGGCATAAGGGGCGGAAGTCAGCATTACTGAGTTGTGCCGCAAGCAAGGTATTTCCAACCTACCCTGCATTCTCAACAAATCCTGATCGTCCAGTTTCTTGACGCTCTTGCCCTACTAAACTAGCCTAAGCGTCCAGAGTACCGGTACCGCAGGGTGTTTGCTTTCAAAACGTACTCCAGATTGAAAAAAGAGCTTAGCGCGGTGTTCAGGATAGAGTGATTTTCGCTCGGCCTCGCGTTCATTGGTGGCACCCAGATGATCGAGCATTGGCAGACGGTGTAGCCTCTCGGCTGGTTCGAATCCCCGACCCCACCAAAAAAAGGGGGTCTGAAAACTGAGCGAGTTAGTTAAACAATCTCTTCTGTCCCGCCAGAACAATTTAAGTTTTTTTATCTGTCAAAACGCATGAGCCTACCGCATTAATTCCTTGTTTTTTTGACTCTTGTTTTTTTTGCTCCAGTGCAGCGATACATTCTTCTTTTGTTTTAAATTTTGCTTGTTCACCACTTGGGGGAGCGTTGGGTCCAGTGAATGCAAATGTCAATATCCAAACTAAAGCAGAATTCATTGTTCAACTCCAGTATTACTATTGTCCGTCTTCAAATGGTTTGAGGCAAACGGGCTAATCTGTTAGGAGAAGGAATATCTTAATTTATTTCCCTAGCCTTTGCTCTTGCGAACTCTGTCATAAATGTAGCCAAGTCCATAGAGCATCTATACCCAACATTATGAAGTTCTCGTTACAGGCAGAGTAGGTTCCGAAAGCCATGTGTTTTGCCCTGTCCATTTTCAGTCGCATCCAGAATCAACGCCTCGTTGGCTGATAACAGATTCCTGTCCATATGATGGTGTGCGCAAATCACTCACTCAGGCAGGTCTCTCATTGCCGCCCACATTAGTCACGGAGCAGGCTTTTAACCTTGAAGGTGGTCGTTTAGGTTTGCGCAAGCTAATGGCTAGCCGGCAAAAACCTTCAGCAATCTTTTGTGGGAACGACCTATTGGCAGTGGGCGGATAGCTGGAAGCACAGCGTATGGGCCTGAATGTTCCAAGTGATCTTTCAATTTGCGGCATCGATAACCTTGAAATCTCAGAAGCTATCAATCCAGGTCTCACCACGGTAAGCCTACCTACTCAGGACCTTGGCCGCATTGCGGCCCAACACATGTTGTCTGCTATTTCCGGCGAGATCATCGCTGCCAAGTCTCTGCTACCGTTCGAACTGGTGGTTCGCGGAAGCACCGGATTGCCACGTCGCTAACGCATCTGGGCTTGAATGTCTACTGTTTGAGCCACCACTTTTGTGTATAAAAGCATGCGGTGGCGTGCCAGTTCCAATTGCAGAAGCTATCACGGGACATGGACGTAATGTTTCGGATTTTGCACATTACGGCTCAGTGGGATACACGCTTGAGCAGAAGAAAGCAGTGATCGAGAGAATCTTGATTTAATTAACAATTACTTGATAAAGCAAGACTTTCAAACAGACTGAATCATCATGGTACTTTAAGTGGCATGATCTAGAACGCAGCGAGCATGCAGCAAATCGCTCATTGAGGGGCCGTTTGCTCTTCTTCATGCCCGTCATTCTCCTTGGTGACGGACTTCACAAACATTACGTTAGTACGACTGGCAGGGGGCAGGTCAACAACAACAAGAAATCTATGAAAACTACTTTTTCATGTAATCGCCACTCACATTGTAAAAATTAAATTTTGAATAAAAAAAGTATTTTCTAATGCAGTTTAACGGTTGGGTTGGCCTGCTTAGTTAGCATCCTAGCAAGGGTGTAAAGAGTCGTCTTTAAAAATCCATGAATAGTGAGTTCATGCAGTTTGTATAGGGATAAATACATTAACTTAGCAAAATAACCTTCGATCATCAAATTTTTACCGATTACACCACCCATCATGCTTCCCACGGTACTGAACTTTCCAAGAGAGACCAACGATCCAAAGTCTTTATAGTGATACGGCTTAAGTGGTTTTTTGGCAAGCCTTCTTTGAACCTGACGGTACATGTGAGTGGCCTGTTGATGGGCCGCTTGTGCTCTAGGGGGGACGATTCCTGATCGTCCGCCCTCTTCTTCTGTGCAAGGACAAGCCGCGCAATCTCCCAAAGCAAAAATATCAGGATCAAGAGTGGATTGCAAAGTACTTTGAACAACAAGTTGGTTCAATTTATTTGTCTCTAAACCTCCAAAATTCTTTAAGCAATCAGGTGCCTTGACACCAGCAGCCCAGACAACCAATTGGGACTCAATAAAATGCCCATTGGACAAGCTAATACCTTTAGGCGTCACTTCCATCACTTTGGATTTCGTCAACACATTTACACCCAATCTACTAATCAGCTGTTCCGTCGCATGCGATAGTCGAGGATTTAAAGCGGGCAAGATTCTGTCTGCAGCTTCTATCAAACTAATTTTTAAGTCCTTATCTGCATCAATACCATTCAAACCAAACGCCACTACCTCACGCGTGGTGCGATGTAATTCAGCCGCCAATTCAACTCCAGTAGCACCGGCACCAATAATCACAACGTGCAGCTGACTTTGATCGATCTGCTCGGATTGATGATGCGCGCGGATACATGCGTTTACCATTTTGGAATGAAACAGCTTGGCATCCATTTGATTTTCAAGCTTGAGGGCATATTCCTTAACACCTTGCGTACCAAAGTCATTACTTAAACTACCGATGCAGATAACTAAGGTGTCATATTCAATTTTTTGAACAGGTGTAACTGGTGTGTTTTCAGCATCCAAGTAAGGGGCTAAATCAATGGTCTTACTTAATCGATCTAAACCCTTGAGTTCTCCGATCCTAAAAATAAAATGATTCCAGTGGGCGTGAGCCATGTAATCAACTTCGTGATCACCAAAATCCATACTGCCAGACGCAATTTCGTGAAGCTTAGGTTTCCAAATATGGGTGCGATTCTTATCTACTAATGTGACGCTGACATTTTTATCTCGTCGGTATGCCTTGCCAAGACGAGTAGCAAGCTCAAGACCACCAGCACCTCCGCCCACAATCACGATTTTGTGCATATGAATTTACGACGCGAAGTCCTTTGGAGGTCTCAATATAGGCATCGCTTCTTCAAAAGCATATGACGCTTGCAAAACTAAGTCATCAGCAAACATAGGGCCAACCAGTTGAAATGCAACAGGTAATCCCGAGCTAGTGATACCACATGGCATGCTACAAGCTGGTTGTTGTGTCAAATTAAACGGATAGCTAAATGGTGTCCAACCCAACATAGTACTTGCATCCATTTTTCTATGTCCTGCTGGCAAAGCATCGAATGCAGGTATCGAGACAGCGGGGGTAAGCAATAGGTCATAACGGCACATAAATTGCCGCATATGAGAACCCAGCACACCTCGACGAAGATTTATTTTTTGGATATCTAAAGCTGATAAATTTCTACCCAACTCAGCCTGAGCGACAAAGTCTTGGTCGCACTTGGATTGTTGGTCTTTTGTAAGTCCGCTCCAAACTGAAAAAGAACCCAAAAACCATAAGCCGGTAGATATTTCTATAGGGTCTTCGAATCCAGGATCTACTAGCTCGATATGGGCACCTAAAGACTCAAATATTTTTGCAGCCTCAGCCACTTTGAGTGCCACTTCAGGATCTACATTTTTGACATATCCAAGAGTTGGCGAAAAAGCTATCTTGAGACCATTCACACCTTTTTTTAGAGTTTCCAAGTAGTTTTTATCATCATAGGGAAGTGACGTCCAATCCCGCGCATCTGGCTTTTTTATAACGTTCATTGTGGTTGCAGCATCTTCAACGCTCATTGTGAGTGGCCCTAGATGCGCAACAGTTCCAAATGGAGAAAGAGGATAAGCAGGCACACGGCCAAAGCTAGGTTTAAACCCAAAATTGCCACAAAAAGCAGCTGGAATACGGATAGAACCGGCTCCATCTGTACCGATTCCAATGGGCCCTAAATTGGCAGAAACTGCAGCTGAAGCGCCTCCAGAGGAACCTCCCGGTGTCTTGGTCAGATTCCAAGGGTTACAAGTGATACCTGTTAAGGGCGAATTGGTTTCAGCTTTGCAACCGAATTCAGGGGTTGCGGTTTTGCCCAATAGAACAGCCCCTGCTTCTTTAAGTCTTGCTGTAATAGGAGCGTCAACGTCCCAAGGTTGAGTTGCATCTACAGTGAAACTACCGCGCAAAGTCGGCATGCCCTCTGTCAATATCAAGTCTTTAATAGAAACTGGGATGCCATCTAAATCGCTCAACGCGACTCCCTTGAGCCATCGTTGTTCACTAAGTTTGGCTTGCTCAAGAGCGGATTCACTTGCACGAAAACAAAATGCATTTAGCTTGGGATTAAGTAAATTAATGCGTTTTTCTACAGCTTGAAGCGCTTCTACTGGAGAAGCTTTGTGGGAGCTAAAAAGTGTAGTTAGCTCATTTGCAGTACATAAAGCTAAATCGGTATTTGTAGATTGCATTTTGGATATTCGGTTTAATTAGTGAATTATGTGTTACTTACTCATTAAAGTTAACCACACCAAACTTAAATTTGCAAAGGCTCTTAGGCTGCTCAATCTGTCCAAATCAATAACCGAATTCAGATCCGAAACGCTTATACAAATTGTCATATTTAATGCAAGTGCCCAATTGATGGGTAACTTGGACTGATTGAAGCCAAATCCGGCAAGCCCTCGATTTAATGGCATTTGGCAATTGAAATTGCACACAACTCCCATAGACTCGGGGAAAAGTAGGATTTTTAGCCGAGGTCAATATGTGCAGATGGGTTGCTTATGCGGGTCCAGAAATTTACCTTGAAGATTTGATCTTCCACCAAGAACACTCCATTGTGAGCCAGAGCTTGGCTGCAACCCAGTCCGCATGGGTCACAAATGGCGATGGGTTCGGTGTAGCTTGGTACACCCAGCGCACCACTCCAGGTCTGTTTAAAGACATCTTGCCAGCTTGGAACGACAGTAATCTGCGCTCGCTTGCAGCACATATTCGCACCAAGTTGTTTTTTGCGCATGTCCGAGCCACCACTGGCACTGCTGTCAATCGCAGCAACTGTCACCCCTTTATCTGGCAGAACTGGACCTTCATGCATAACGGCAAGATTGGCAATTGGCATGACTGCAGAAAAAGTGTCGAAGATCTCATCGATCACGTGCACTACCCGCACAGGGAAGGAACTACTGACAGTGAAGCCTTGTTTTTAGTTGCACTGAGCAAGGGCTTGATT
>JACCDO012097764.1_pt1 | contig 16545 bp, 16 predicted proteins | sample 7446101 | NCBI WGS metagenome assembly JACCDO01 (sample SAMN15323440, study PRJNA562643) | freshwater metagenome | isolation source: river surface water | place: USA:Blue River Watershed | collected 2017-08-16 | reverse complement strand
GGCCGCCGAAGCCACCGGAGCGAGGAGGACGGGCTTCCATGGGGCGCGCGATGTTGACAGTCAAATCACGACCGCCCATGTTTTGTCCATGCATGCCACGGATGGCGGCTTCAGCTTCTTCGCTGGTTGACATTTCGACAAAGCCAAAGCCTTTTGAACGGCCGGTATCGCGTTCCATCATCACTTTGGCAGATTGAACATTGCCAAAGGCAGAAAATTGCTGCTGCAGATCATTGTCACGAACTGAGTAAGACAGATTGCCGACATAAAGTTTGTTGCTCATTTGGAGCCTTTCAGAAATTCGCCCGGGGGGTCCGGGGGGTGGTTTAAAAAATGGGAGGTTTGGAAATCAGCGCTTGCGATTTAATGCTTGCGCGCCCGGGAAACAAACAGGAATGTTCAAGTCAGTGATGCCGGGTTGAGAAGCCAATAACGGCCTTGTGCAGCCGCATACATCAATGCGCTCTCCTGAGTTTTGAATTCAGGCTTGAAGGTATAAATGCGGTCATGGGTTTGACTGCCTTTGCCTCTTCGAATTGAAAGAACTGCGGTGTGTTGATCTGTGCCGTTTGAACGGCTCAGTGGGGTGAATTGATATTCGCCTACGACGAATGGATGAGTACTTTTAAAAGTCATTTAAAAAACGACCATGCTTTGGCCGAGAGAGTGAAGCTTACCTAGTGGGAGAGAGGTCAGACCACTGAAATAAATAACCAAGATGGTCTGCAGTGGAGGTTGCAGTATTGGGGTACTGCTGCCCATTTCGAACTCAGATGTAGCTTGGGAAAGCAAAATGGCTACAACATGAGTAATGTACTACTTTTATTGGCATAAAACCCAAGGATCATTGAACACATACTTCTTGCATCCTTCAGCCCTCTACAAATACACGCGCCTTTCTCGGCGTGAGGACCAGCAGTTCCCCTTCCACAAATCCTTCATCCCTGAACTGTGCAGCAGCCAGCTGAGCCTCAATGATGGCGTTCTTACCAAAACCTTGATCTTCTTCAGCTTCTAGCTCCAGCCTTGCCACTGGACCTACAACAATGGCTCGAGTCAATCTGGCCACAATGCCACCCTGATGCCCGGGGGAATAACGCCCAACATGCAAATCGTGAGGGCGCACATAAGCGAAAGCTTTCGCATCCTGAGCGTTTTCATGCTCTGGTGTTTCTAGACGCACCGCATGATGGTCAGCGCCGATGAGCATTTCGCCCTCATGGGCCCGACCATGGAACAGGTTGACATCGCCAAGAAAGCCATACACAAACGGGCTTGCAGGTTGATCCCACACCTGCTGAGGTGAACCAATTTGTTCAATGTTGCCCTTGTTCATTAACACCACGCGGTCGGCCACCTCAAGTGCCTCTTCTTGATCGTGCGTCACAAAAATGCTCGTGACATGGAGCTCGTCATGCAAGCGCCTGAGCCAACGCCTCAGCTCTTTTCTGACTTTGGCATCCAAAGCACCGAATGGCTCGTCAAGAAGAAGGACCTTGGGCTCAACGGCCAGCGCACGGGCCAAAGCAATTCGCTGGCGTTGCCCACCCGAAAGCTGTGAGGGGTATCGATCGGCCAACCAGTCGAGTTGAACCAAATTCAGCAATTCGTGAACCCTTCGCTTGATTTCAACCTCATTGGGACGAGTTGCACGGGGGCGAACTCGCAAGCCAAAAGCCACGTTTTCAAAGACTGTCATGTGTCTGAACAAGGCATAGTGTTGAAAAACAAAACCGACTTGGCGCTCGCGCACATGGACATTCGTCGTGTCTTCGCCACTGAATGCAATCGTGCCTCTGTCTGCCGTTTCAAGTCCGGCAATGATGCGAAGCAAAGTGGTTTTGCCACATCCAGAGGGGCCCAGCAATGCGACCAATTCGCCCGACTCGATGTCCAGACTCACATTGTTCAAAGCGGTGAAGTCGCCAAATTGTTTGTGAATGTTGCGGATTTCAATGCTCATGGCGTACATCCTGTTTCAGGCATTTGGGTTTTCAGGTGGTGCGTCGGCAGCGGCACGCATTTCGCGCTCGTGAGTCCACTCCACCACGGACTTGATGGTCAAGGTCACCAGCGCAAGTAAAGCCAGCAATGAAGCAACCGCAAAAGAGGCGACGGACTGATATTCGTTGTAGAGGATCTCGACATGCAAGGGCATGGTGTTCGTTTGCCCACGTATGTGACCAGAAACCACCGACACTGCACCAAACTCACCCATGGCACGAGCGTTACAAAGAATAACGCCGTAAATCAGGCCCCACTTGATATTGGGAAGGGTCACTCGCCAGAACGTCTGCCATCCCGTTGCGCCCAACACAATCGCAGCTTGTTCTTCTTCTGTGCCCTGAGCCTGCATGAGGGGAATCAATTCGCGAGCAATGAATGGGAAAGTCACGAATACAGTTGCCAAAACAATGCCTGGTACCGCAAAGACGATTTTGATGTCGTGAGCAGAAAGCCAAGGACCAAACCAGCCCTGGGCGCCAAAAACCAGCACATAAATCAAACCTGCCACGACAGGCGATACAGAAAACGGCAAATCGACCAGTGTCGTGAGAAATGCCTTGCCCCTGAACTCATATTTAGCGATGGCCCAAGCGGCAGAAATGCCGAATACCAAATTGAGGGGTACAGAAATGGCTGCTGTGAGCAAAGTTAAACGGATGGCCGACCATGCATCAGGTTCTTTAAGGGCTTCTATGTAGGCGTCAAAGCCTTTGCGAAGGGCCTCGGTGAACACCGCTGCAAGAGGCAAGACCAAAAATAAGAACATGAAACTGAGCGCAAGGGTCAACAGAGACCATCGCACCCACTTCGACTCGGTTGTGCCTGACTGCACTCGTTGACTCGCTTTTCCCATCGCAGTGGAAATACCGCTCATGCTGGTGCCCCACCGCGCTTGCGTTGCCAGGCCTGCAATGCATTGATGATCAGCAGCAGGATGAACGAAAAAATCAGCATCACCACTGCCACAGCAGTGGCTCCAGCGTAGTCGTACTGTTCCAATTTGCCAATGATGATCAGTGGCGTGATCTCAGACACCATGGGCACATTGCCAGCAATGAAGATGACTGACCCATACTCGCCGATGGCTCTTGCAAATGCCATGGCAAATCCAGTCAGCAGTGCAGGCGCGATGGACGGGAAAATAACTCGAGTGAAGGTTTGCCAACGGGTAGCTCCCAAGCAAGTGGCCGCTTCTTCCAGTTCTTTTTCGGCATCTTCAAGAACAGGTTGCACTGTGCGAACCACAAAAGGTAGACCGATGAAGATGAGCGCTATGAGCACCCCATTGGGCGTGAAGGCCAGTTGAATGCCATGAGGCTCCAAGTACTGACCGATCCAACCATTGCCTGCGAGCAAGGCTGTGAGTGAAATTCCAGCGACTGCTGTGGGCAAGGCAAATGGCAGGTCAACCAAGGCATCGACCACTTTTTTGCCAAAGAAGTCATAGCGAACCAAAACCCAGGCCACCAGAAGACCAAAGAAAACATTGGTCAAGGCCGCCAGGAACGAGGCTCCAAATGTCAACCGATACGAGGCCAGCACGCGAGGGCCTGTCACCGCGGTCCAGAATTGCTCCCAGCTCAAGGTGAAGGTTTTGAACAACAGGGCTGAAAGTGGGATCAGCACGATCAAGCTCAGGTACAAAACCGTGAAGCCAAGCGTGATGTTGAAACCGGGCAGAACCTTGCTGGAATTTCGCCCAGCACCGCCAACCCAAACGACGGCAGTAGACATTTAAAAACTCAAATCACTTGACGGTATAGAGCTTGTCGAATTGCCCACCATCGTTGAAGTGGACTTTCTGCGCTTGCTCCAATGAGCCGAAAACCTCTTGAACGGTAAAGAATTGAATGGGCTTAAAGGTAGCGCTGTATTTTTTCAGGATGGTCGCGCTGCGCGGACGCAATGCGTGCTTGGCTGCAATTTCTTGCGCTTCATCGGTATAGAGATAGTCGAGATAGGCTTTTGCCAATTCAGCTGTGCCTTTCTTGGACACAGTGCGCTCAACCACAGCCACAGGGTTTTCGGCCACGATGCTGATGGAAGGATGAACTGCATCCACCTTGCCGACCCCAAATTCACGATCCACAGATACGACTTCAGATTCGAAAGTCACCAATACATCGCCAATGTTGCGTTGCAAGAAGATGGTGGTGGCATCGCGCCCACCCTTGGCCAGTACGGGCACATTTTTGTAAATCTTGCCCACGAATTCTGCGGCCTGAGCATCACTTGCTCCTTTTTTCTTGGCATAACCCCAAGCCGCCAAGTAAGCCATGCGGCCATTGCCACCTGTTTTGGGGTTGACCACAATGACTTGTATGCCTGGCCTGGTCAGATCGTCCCAGTCCTTGATGTTCTTGGGGTTGTTGTTGCGCGTGAGGAACAACATGGTGGACGTGGTGGGCGATGCGTTATGCGGGAAGCGCTTTTGCCAATCTTTGGCGACCACCCCTGTGCCCGCCAAAAAATCCACGTCTGTCGTGGTGTTCATGGTCACCACATCTGCATCTAAGCCATCATTGACGGCACGTGCTTGCGCACTTGATCCACCATGCGCCTGATCAATCTTGATGTCTTTACCCGTGGTTTTTTTGTAATTCGCGATGAAAGACGTGTTGATGTCCTTGTAGAACTCGCGTGCCACGTCGTATGACGCATTCAGCAAGGTTTGGGCATTGACAGTGACACAGGCAACAGCCAAGGTGACGGCCATAGTAAAACGTTGGGCAAGGTGATGAGGTGTTTTCATGGCTGGGATTTTGGAAGTTACTTCAATGAACTCAAACTACTTTGTTCTTCTTTATTTATTCAAAAAAAGAATGAAGCAACTCATTTCTTCAAATAGATCTGGTCGAAATTTGCGCCGTCTGCAAAGTGTTCTTTACTGGCCTTGCCCCAACCCCCAAAGGCTTGATCGATGGAAAAAAGGTTCAATTTAGGGAATTGCTTAGCGTATTTGGCTTGCGCTTTTGGCGAAATTGGACGGTAAAAGTGCTTGCCCGCAATGTCTTGCCCCTCTTCGCTATAAAGGTATTCCACATAGGCCTGAGCCACAGCACGAGTACCTTTCTTGTCGACGTTTTTATCCACAATGGACACTGCAGGTTCGGCCAGGATGGACACGCTGGGTATGACCACATCGAACTTTGAACCAAACTCTTTTTCCAATAGATAGGCTTCGTTTTCCCAAGAGATGAACACGTCGCCTTGCCCACGTTGCGCAAAGGTGATGGATGAACCACGGGCACCCGTATCAAGAATGGGCACGTTCTCGTAAAGCTTTTTCACGAACTCTTTGGCTTTGAGGTCGTTGCCGTATTTGCGTTTTGCGAACTCCCATGCCGCCAAATAATTCCATCTGGCTCCGCCTGAAGTCTTGGGATTGGGGGTAATGACCTTGATGCCAGGCTTGATCAGATCGTCCCAATCCTTAATGCCCTTCGGATTGCCTTCACGCACCACCAAAACAATGGTCGAGGTGTAAGGAGAGCTGTTGTGAGGAAGGCGTTTTTGCCAGTCCTTGGGGATGAGGTTGCCGTTTTCATGAAGTGCATCCGTGTCACCTGCCAGAGCCAATGTGGCCACATCTGCATCCAATCCGTCAATGATGGATCGAGCTTGTTTACCCGAGCCGCCATGCGACTGCTTGATGGTCACTTCCTGACCTGTTTTGGCTTTCCATTGTTTAGCAAAAGCCTGGTTGAACTCCAAATAGAGTTCGCGAGTTGGGTCGTACGAGACATTGAGCAAATTCACTTGCGCTTGTGCGGTCAATGCTGAAAGGCCCAAAGTGAGCGTTGCCACCAGACCCAAAAATCGAGCCGAATTATTTAATGTGCTCATGAATTTCTCCAGAATTGCTTTTGCCAATTTGTCGTTGGTCGGATTCTGGGAGACGACTCTACGAATTCAAACTACTGTCTTCTTTTTTGCTTATGCATTAAAAATCTGTAAGCGGATCTTGGCCGTATTCAAGCCGTGAACTCAAAATCAAACTAGGCATTGAACTGCAATGCCGCCAAGCTGGCATAAAGCCCACCCTCGGCCAGCAACTGAGCGTGTGTCCCGCGCTCCACCAAGCGACCATGATCAAGCACCCAAATTACATCGGCGCGCTTGACTGTGGCTAAGCGGTGCGCAATCACCACAGTGGTGCGGCCCGTCATGGCTTGGTCAAGTGCGGCTTGTACCATGTGTTCGCTTTGGGCATCGAGTGCACTGGTGGCTTCGTCCAATAAAAGCAAAGGCGCATTTTTGAGCATGGCCCTCGCAATGGCGATGCGCTGACGCTGCCCACCCGACAAACGCACACCTCGGTCACCCAGATCAGTGTCGTAGCCCTGAGGCAACTCTTGGATGAAATCTTCGGCATAGGCGGCACGGGCTGCAGCTTTTACTTCTTGCAGGCTTGCTTGGGGTCGACCATAGCGGATGTTCTCGAGCACCGTGCCAGAAAAAATCACAGGCGTTTGAGGAACGAGAGAAATGTGCTCTCGCAAATCAGAAAGCGCCATTTGGTCAATCGCAACGCCATCGATCAACAACTGACCCGACTGTGGGGCATGAAAGCGCAGCAGCAAATCAAGCAATGTGGTTTTGCCCGCACCACTTGGCCCCACCAAGGCCACCGTTTGCCCGGCCTTAATTGAGCCAGTCAGCTGAGCAATGGCGAGGCGATCTGGACGAGAGGGGTAATGAAAGCACACCTCATCCAATGTGATGGTGGAGCCCCCAACAGGCCACGGCGCAATCACAGGTTTTGAAGGAGACGCCAAAGAAGATTCACTGTGCAGCAATTCCATCAGCCGCTCGGTGGCACCTGCTGCTCTGAGCATGTCGCCATAGACCTCGCCCAACACCGCAAAGGCACTGGCCAGCAAAATCACATAGACCACAGTTTGGCCCAACTCGCCAGCTGTTGATGTTCCTGCGCGAACCGACAAAGTCCCCATGTAGAGGCCCCAGAGCAACACGGCGCTGGAAGCCATGATGATGAAAGCCACCAAGAATGCGCGCGTTCTGATGCGGCGCAGAGCAGTGGTCAGCGCACGCGTGGTCGAGTCGATGAAACGCTGAGCTTCACGTGATTCTGCGGTGTAACTTTGAACCACCGGAATTGAATTGAGCACTTCGCTGGCAAGGGCGCTGGCATCGGCCACTCTGTCTTGGCTGGCCCTGGAAAGCCGTCGCACGCGCCGCCCCAAATACACACTGGGTAAAACGACCACCACCAACACCGCCATGACTTGAAGCATGAGCAATGGATTCGTCCACACCAGCATGACCACTGCACCAAAGCCCATCACCAAATTGCGCAAGCCCATGGATAGCGATGAACCCACGACGGTTTGCACCAAGGTGGTGTCATTGGTCAGCCGCGAAAGCACCTCGCCCGATTGCGTGGTTTCAAAAAAGGCAGGGCTTTGGTGCAGCACATGGGCATAAACCGCATTGCGAACGTCGGTGGTGATGCGCTCGCCCAGCCAGCTCACCATGTAGTAGCGCGCTGCAGAGAACACCGCCAAAGCAGCAGCCACGCCAAACAACTCTGCAAAATGGAGTGCTAAATCTTGGGCGGAAGAAACCTGACTCAGGCCTTGATCAATCAACTGTTTGAGCACCCAAGGGAAAGCCAAAGTGGCCCCCGCCGCAAGCAAAAGGAACAGGCCCGCGAGCACCAAATGCCAGCGATAGGGCTTCAAGAAGGGCAACAGGCCAGACAGTGAGAGCGGTGAGGTGGTCATCCCTCAAGGATAACGATTCAGACTGGGACCAATCAACTGGATTTCACTGCTTTCACATGTGATACTTGGCTTTAAATATAGGCCTGTCATTGAAGTCTGAGCCTGAAATTCTGTTGGATTCCGTTAGGGATCGCTTTGAACTCATGACTTCTAAATCACAAATTTGGGACTTCGGATCGTTTCAAATCTTGCTGGGTGAAGGTTTGATTAAGACCAATGGTGTTCTGCACAAACCTGGCGGTCGAGCTTTCAGCCTCTTGTTGTATTTGATTGAAAACCGACACCGCATGGTCAGCAAGACCGAGATTTTCGAACAGGTATGGTCTGGTCTCGTTGTGGAAGAAAACAACCTGACCGTGCAGATTTCCAAGCTCCGTAAAGTGTTGGGCCCTGACGTATTGGCCACCTTTTCTGGACGAGGCTACCGCTTCATGCTGGACTTGCCCTCGGACGAAGCAGGGCAAAATCCTGCCGCCTCTAAACTGCCGCTGCCTGAAAAACCATCGATTGCAGTGCTGCCCTTTTTGCACCTAGCAGAAGACTCATCCCGTGAATACCTGACCGATGGCATCACCGAAGACATCACCACCGAGTTGTCCCGTTTTCGTTCATTTTTTGTGATTTCTCGTCAGAGTAGTTTCACCTACAAGGGCAAGCCAATTGACCCACCGAGCGTTGGGCGCGCTTTGGGAGTTCGTTATGTGGTCCAGGGCAGCGTACGCCTGAGCGGAAAGCGAATTCGGGTGGCCGCCCAGTTGATTGACACGAGCAACGGTTCGAATGTTTGGGCCGAAAAATACGACTCCGCTATTGAAGAATTGTTCAATATCCAAGATGAAATCGTTGGCAAGATCAGTGTGGCTGTGGTCCAAGGCGTTGAGCACCATGAGTATCGAAGCCTGCGCAGTCGACCTAGCGATTGGGGTGCTTATGAGATCGCTGTTGAGGCTTACCAAATGGCCAGCGAGGCGTTCAATCGCTCAGACCGCGACTTGCGCGAACGCGCATTGACCCGCGCCAATGAGGCACTGGCCCTGGACCCAAACAGCGCCCAGGGCCTACAGACTCAGTTGCTGGTGCTGTGGCAAAAACTGTTTTTTGCAACCGCCACAGACCGTGCAGCCACGCTTGAGAAAGCTTTCGCAACCCTTGAGCGACTTGAACAGCATGATGCCACCAACGCCAAGGTTTATACCTACCGTGGATTGCTGCTGCACGAGGCTGGTCAGACAGCGGCGGGCATTGTTTTTCTGCGAAAAGCGCACGAGATCAACCCAAATGATGTGGGTGCTTTAGGTGGTTTGGGGGTTTTAGAGATGTTCGAGGGTTTGTCGGAATCGGCGGTGGACCATTTATTGCAGGCTAGGCGCCTCAGCCCACTGGACCCTTGGGCATGGTCACCCAACACAGCGATTGGCAATGCCTACATAGGTTTGAAGGAATACGATAAAGCCCTTCATTACGGCGAACTGGGCATGAGGCAAGCGCCGCATGTGGTCACGCCCCATTTGGTGGTGGCCGCTGCCCATGTTGGGCTTGGCCAATGGGCACCAGCCAGGCAAGCCATGATGGACGCCTTGAAGGTGGGGCCAGAATTTGTGAAAAAACGATTTGAATTGCTTGAGATCGGCACTCCGACCAATCCGCACATGAAACACAGGCTAGACCTTTTACGAACGGCTGTGCGGCTTGTTGATGAAGATGATGTGCCCATAGCCATTCGAGAACTCATTGACCGACTGGAGCTTAGTGGCACCTGAGCCTTTTCAGGCGAACTATGCCAGCAAGCCAAGGCGCTTGAGCTGAGTGCGGTATCGGTTGATTTCAGCTCTGAAAAACTGGTCCAGTTCCTCGAGTGATTGAGCTGGCGGCACCACCGATGAATTGGCCCTGTAAGCAATGGCCGTGGTCTCGCTGGCCACTGCCAGACGCGTCCAACGCTCCAACTTTTCCAAATCTGCAGAACCGGTGGCTTTCAGGGTCGCAAGTGCAAACCACCCTAAGGCAACATATCCAGATAGGGAATTGCTCTCGGACAAAGTGGGTAAATCAGGAAAATAGGGGTTGCGTGCAAATGCAGTATTCGCAATGCCACGTAAACGTGGAAAGCTCATGACAGCGCCATTCAGGGGCAGCATCGCCATGTCCAGGTCACCATTGCCCAAGTCTCGCAAAAGGTCTGGTGTCCCCTTGTAGGGCACTTGCAAAGCAGTCATGGAAGTTCGTGCGGATATTTCTTCCCAGACCAGATTAAAAAAACTGCCTGGTCCAAAATGGCCGAACTTGAGGCTTTGCGGTGCCTGGCTTCGAACCAGTCGAACCAACTCGTCAAAATTTCGGACCGGTAACCCCTCCCGAACGACCAATGCTGCGCCTCCCGCAGCTGTCAGCCCCAACAATTGGAAATCTTCAGGCTTGATTTTCTGGCTGGGTGCGGCCAAGAGAGAGGTGATCACATCTGACACGCTGACCATCACCAACCCACGCGAATCCGGTGCTCGTTGGGCATATCGATTCAGACCGATCACGCCACCAGCCCCGGGAATGTTTTCAATCAGAACTGGCATCTCTGCCAAACGGCTCAGTTCGGGTTGTAGAACTCTGGCAGTAATGTCCACCGGACCTCCAGCAGGCCATGGCACCACTAAATTGAGCACTTTGCCTGAGGCTTGGGCCAAGGCCTGGTTCAGAGGTAAGCCGGTAGTCGACAAGGCAAACATTGCCGATTTCAGCAAGGCTCTGCGATTGAGCTTCATGGGTTCTCCTTTACAGACTGGAATTGCTTTGAGATGAATGCCAGTCCAGAGTTTGCGGGTAATTCGCATTAGCAATCGCTAAAGATCTGCGTTCGGATGTGAAATTTTCCTCACAACGCATCTTGTCAATTTAAAGATCAATTCCCACTCTTTGTTTTGTTGTCGTGAATGCAAAGCATCTGGCAATTTTTCAAATCGGTTTTACCGCCTTTGTGCCAGGGCTTGATGTGATCGGCTTCCATGTCCTTGAACTCGAAATGCTTTTTGCACATGGGGCATTTGCCTTTTTGTGCCTCATACCTAGCCTGTTTGATCTTGTCAGGGAACGCTCTCAGGTTCAGTGTTTTTTCATCACCCGACAGTAAATACTCGTAAATGCCTTTTTTATTGCCGACCTCTTCATCTTCCATGAGTTCTGCGATGCGTTTTTCAAAATCTCTGGGATTGATTTTTTGAGTTTTGAACCGAGCGTGGAGACTGCCCCAGTCCAATCCCTTCATTACCGGCCTATATGTTGGAAAAACTCTTGCAGCCCAATCGAGGACTTCTCGGAAATGCAGCCATATTTCCTCGGCGTCAGTGTCAAATTGGTGCTCGGTCATGTAGGTTTCTATGTGGCCATTGGAAACCCAATCTATGGCGGTCTGTAGATATTCTTGCCTGTTGATCTGGCCACTGAGGTAAGGTTCGCCCAATTGGTATGCAGGGCCATTAGTTTTGGAAAAATACTTCTTTGCTGCAGTGAGCCAAGGGCCTGTGTACATGGCATTGCGCAGTTCTTGATCGCTGAGCTTTTCACCCGCGATGTTGATGATCTTGAACCACTCCAATTTTTCGCTAGTCTTGCCTTCACACACATAGACCATCAACTCGTAGTTGAGGAGGCTCTCTTGGCGGTCGGGCGTCAAGGAATGAAACATCTTGCTTGATCCATCCACCTCAAGAGAAAAATCACCTTTCAAGTACTGACACAAACTGAGGGTTCTTTGCTGACCGTCCATGAGCTCAAAGGCCCCATCTGCAACTGCCCAGTACATGACGTTGAGGGGATAGCCTTTCAAAACGGTCTGTATGACTTCATTGCGTTGCTTGTCTCTATAAATGAATTCGCGCTGATAGGCTGGACGGATGTTTAACTTGCCACCATAGCCCACCACACCCTCATCGGCTCGGTCCTGGTAGCCATTGAAGAGGTCCCGGATGGTGATGTTTTGTTGTTTGATTTTCATGATTTCATGACCTCCTTCTTCGTATCACGATCCGCTTGAATAGAGGTTCCTGATTGACCACAGGGCCGTTCCAATAGATTTTTCGCCCCTTTGAAATCGCCAATGTCTTGGATGCACCCAACTCTTCTCCGTGTACCCCAGCGTTAAAACTTCCAACGATTTCGAATTGATTGGGGTTGTATTTATCAAGAAAGGTGATGGGCACACCCATCTCACCCTCATAGTCTTCGGGTATGTCTGCCACCTTCCCCACCTCGATGGCATCGTAGTTGTCGTATTTGGGGTAACGCTCGGGGGCGTCTTTGTAGCGCCTGAACAGTGTGATTTCCTCGTGGCGCTTCTTGTGGTCCATGTTGGTGAACCAACAAACATTCCTGAATTTCACAAGTCCTGATTTTTCGTCATAAACGCCGTCGGCGAATGCTTTAACTTTTGATTGTGGAATTCCAAAATATGCATTACCTGCCTTGAAACCATACCCTTGCCACAACTTGTTATCTTTGATGAGTTTGAATATTTCTTTGTAAGTCACCGCATTCTGACTTCCAACGATCAAAAACTTCTTTTCATGCTGAACAAGAAGTTCGACGTATTCCCTGAACAATGAAAACGGTGGATTGGTCACCACCATGTCGGCCTGCTTGAGCAGTTCAACGCATTGATGACTTCGAAAGTCACCCGCTACGTGTTCGTGATCTCCTTTGATGGGGTATGCCACGTTGGCGTCGTGCATGACCAAATACACAATGTCTGCCATGTCTACGGCGCCATCTTGGTTCTGATCGGGAATTTCGTTGATCTCAAACGCATACGGTTCTTTGCCATCAGGCTGCAAACCTTCAATTTCAAAGAGGGGCAAGGTCTGACCCGCAATGGGCGACTTGGTGTAGCTGGTCACAATCAGCTTTTTCAAGCCATAGAAGTTGAAATTGAGAGCAAAGAATTTGAAGAAGTTGCTCTCGAACGGGTCATCACAGTTGCACAGAACCACCTTGCCCTTGAACTGATCCTTGTAATGCTTCAGCTCGTTTTCGATGTCTGGCAGTTGGGTGTAGAACTCGTCGTTCTTTGCTTTGCGAGCTTTGCTCAAATAATGGTTGCTTGCCTTCTTGGCCTTGGGTGACCTGCGTGACATCGTGCTTTCCTTTGGGGTTCGGAGGGTGCTTGCGCACCGCAAAGCCGATGTACTGCTTATTAGGCTTTTGTAGTTACTTTAACTGATTTGTTTCTAAATTTTGAATCTCTTTGAATTGGTTTTGTCTGCACCCTCAATGAGCATGCACAATCAAACCGAAAAGGAACACAAGAATGTACAAATTGGTCGCGTTTGATGCCTACGGCACATTGTTCGATGTGTATTCCATGGGGCAACTGGCGGAACAACTGTTTCCTGGACATGGGACCGCCTTGTCCGTCATGTGGCGAGATCGGCAAATTGAATACACACGCCTGGTCACCATGAGCGACCCCAACCCGGCCGGCAGCCAACATTACCTGCCCTTTTGGGAATTAACGATTCGATCGCTGCGCTATGTGTGCAAGCGTTTGGGGCTGACCTTATCCAGCGATCAAGAAACGAAGTTGATGGATCAGTACGCCAAATTGACGGCCTTTGAGGACAGTTTGCCCGTGCTCGCCAAGTTGAAAGCGCTGGGCGTTTCCACTGCCATTCTCTCCAACGGCAGTCGCGACATGTTGCGCACGGTGGTTCAAAGCAACGGCTTGGCTCCCCATCTGGATCAGGTGGTCACCGTCGAAGAGGTGAGGCTTTTCAAAACTGCGCCACAAAGCTATCAGCTGTTGCTAGACGCCTTCCAACTTGAGAAGCAAGATGTTCTTTTTGTTTCAAGCAACTCGTGGGATGCAGTGGGAGCATCTTGGTTTGGTTACGATGTGTTTTGGGTGAATCGGTCAGGCTGGCCTTTTGAAGAGATCGGTAATCCACCAAAGTTTGAGGGCAATGCTCTGTCCATGCTGTTGGATATCCTCTGACCCAATGACCACACAACCTTCATCAATGGTGTGGCAATGAAGCAAGGAAAAATTCATGTGGCGGCCAACGAGCGCTTCCCGCAAGCCCCCACTTTGGCCCGCCTCGCCTGACAAAGTCGATCTTACAAATAGATGCCTCTTGCTCAACATCAAATTTCAGCGGTGATTTTTTCTCCATTCGAATAGCAGCCATGAAATCGGAACCAGTCTTCAGCCGAAAGCGCATCTGGCACGATTTTTTTAAACGCCTCGGGTGTACCGCGCGGGCCCTTGTCTACCTCGTAGTACAGGAACATGTGGTGCAAATCTTTGAGAAACAAACGACGCAAAAAGATGGGCATGGCCAGCTTTGCCTTGACAGGTACGCCGCTCACACTTGAGAGGGCTACGGCCACCTGTGACAGGTCACCTTGCCAGCCGATCACATCGAGTGTCTTGCCCAGCCAGGTTTGCGGATCTTTCAGTTGGATCGCGGCTGCACGACCAATGTCGTAGGTCGCGCAGTACTTGCAGTCCTGCATCGTCAAGAACTTGACCACGCCTTTTTTGAGCGGGTTCCAATTGGCGGCGTCGTCCAAGTTTTCAAAGAAGGCACAGGGCCGCAAGATAGAAAACGGCACACCGGATTGACGCAGGTATTTTTCGAGAGCCACCTTGGCGTGCAGGTGCTTCACATGCTCGTCAAAGAACTCGGCGTCTGCCACACTCATGAACACCAAGTGCTGCACCCCTGCGGCATTGGCCGCATCAATGGCGGCACGCCCTTGTTCAAATTCCAGGGCCGCGCTCTTCTTGGCGGCACCAAAATAGTCGGTGATGACGAACACCTTCTTGGCGCCTGTGTCAGCAAAAGCTCGATCCAGATCTGCACGCAAGGTGTAGTTGCATACCACGGGCGTGACGCCCTGCTCCGCCAGCCTGCCCTTGCTTGAGCGCGTGGTTCCATAGACCTCATAGCCCGCCTCTCGCAGGGCTCGGCAAGCATTGCGGCCGACCTTGCCGGTGGCGTTGAGCACGAGAATTTTTTCAGCGGGCATGGTGGTACCTCATGGTGAGCGCCGATTGGAGGATGCGGTCGAAGCCTCGTTTTTGGGCGCCACTTTCTTGCTGGTGACCAGCAGCATCGGCGCTGTGGGTTTGCTCATGCGCCATGTACTCAGGCCTTGTGCCAGCTTGGCAAACCCAAGGGGGTGACGACGACTGCGAGGAACCACAGCACAGGACCACCCACCGTACCGGCATTGAGTTCGATGACGCCAGACACCACCATCGCGAAGAGGAAGGTCAGGTCACAGATGCCGATGACGATCAGGCCCAGGAGGTAACCGATCCAGGAGGCTCGCTTGAGAATCAGCCAGGCGACAAAGAAGCCCAGTACGCCATAGCCTCCGACATCCATGCAGAAATTCAAGATCAGTTGAGCCTGTGCAAAAAGTGTAGCGGGGTCAGTCGCATGTACAAATGCCGCACGCGGAACGGCGCTGCCACCGATCAGCATGTTCCACAGCCCCGAGGTGCCGCCGGTCAGGTACTGGCGCACCCCCTCCGCACCGACCCACACATGCAAGACGCCCCACAGTGCAAACAACCAGGCGCCGATTTTGGCGGGCAGACTCACGTCGTCGGAAGATCCATTGGTCAGCATCACAGTTTCCTTTTCGGCTCAGGCACCAAGAGGGTCTTGGTCGCTGATAGGATGTTAGGGTCTTAAATAGGAAACAAAAGTCATATATTTAGGACAATACGTCCCAAATTTGGAACATTCATGAATCTCGATCACCTTTCCGATTTCCTGCTGGTAGCAACCCATGAAGGTTTTGCCCAAGCCAGTCGCACGAGCGGAAGGCCAAAGGCCAGCTTGTCGCGCAAGGTCATGGACTTGGAGGCAGCCCTGGGTGTCCGGCTGTTTGAGCGCGGCGCTCGAACGGTTCGCCTGACAGAAGAAGGCGCGCTCCTGCTCGAGCGAACCAGCGGCCCCATGCGCGAGATCGCCGAGACTGCCAGTGTGCTGCGCGATGGGCGTACGCAGCCTCATGGGCTGCTGAGGATTAACGTTCCGACGCTTTTCGCGCAAATGATGATGGGGCGGCTTGCCGCTGATTTCACTCAGGCCTACCCCGATGTCAAACTGGCGATCACGCTGGAAGACCGCCAGGTGGACCTCGTCAACGAAGGCTATGACCTGGTTATTCGGGTCAATCCCGAGCCAAATTCTGAGCTGGTTGGGCGCTGCTTTGCGCGCGAGCAGATATTGATTGTGTCCACACCTGAACTCAAGAAGCGATTCGCGCGAGCTTCAACAAAATCCATGAAACCGTTGCCCGTGATTGTTCGAGGGTCAACGAGCAATGAAACGTGGAAGATAGGTGGTGCTTCTACCAAAGACATTCCGGTCCTCACCGTGTTGCAACTCCCCTTGTTCACCATGATCCGCGACGCAGCATTGACAGGAATTGGCGCAGCGAGACTTCCCCGACTTGTGGTTACAGATGATCTGTCAACGGGGCGCCTCGTGTCATGGGGCGTGGCGAACGATGAGCCAGCTGAGCTGTGGGCCCTTCACACTTCTAGGCGATTACCCAGTGCCAAGGTCAAGGCCTTCATGGGTTTCTTAGAGACAGATTTTCGAAAGATTGGGGCCTGAGGAACAAAATTTCGCGCCCGCATGCGTTCAATCGGTACAGATCAAAAAACGGCTTTCGAACTCGCTCAGTCAATTGGTTCTGAGCAGAACCCCGTCTCAATCTGGGGGAAGGCCCTCTGACGGGGTGCTTTCTTCAAAATCCCGCCGCGATCGGACTGAAAAATATGAAT
>JACCDO011653962.1_pt1 | contig 16548 bp, 10 predicted proteins | sample 7446101 | NCBI WGS metagenome assembly JACCDO01 (sample SAMN15323440, study PRJNA562643) | freshwater metagenome | isolation source: river surface water | place: USA:Blue River Watershed | collected 2017-08-16 | reverse complement strand
CGCTGATGTGGTCACGCTTCCCTGACTAGGTGTTGTAATCTTCCTACCGATCGTCGAAGCACTTTCCTTTGATGATGCCGCTGATGATACTGACGCTGAAGCACTTTCCTTTGATGATGTGGCTAAAGATACTGGCGCTGATGTGGTCACGCTTCTCCGACTAGGTATTTCAATCACCTTCATGATCACACACTTCTTTTAGTTTTTCTACTTTTCTTAGAAAGTTCTTTCAGTTCCGGTTCCTCTTTTAGGTACCGGTATAGAATTGAGACCTTTTTATCCGTTGAATAATGCGCACCTCTCGCCTGTTGCCGCAATATGCGATTGCCCGCGTATTTGCCTCACCTTTTCGCCTCAAAACAAATATTTCTACATTCTTCGCTGATTCCACAAGTGATGCGGCACCGACTCGCACTTTGTAGTGGGTGTCTCAAAGGAAACCTTCACTACCGTATAGTTAAGCCTCGTGTCACTTGCAACCTAGACGACGGTTACTTTGTTAATGGAAATATGAAGGGAGGGCCTCCAACAATGGCATTCCCGCATCGCGTATCTGGTGTATTCTCTCGCCTCTATTCCCGAGAAAAGGTCGTAATATTAACGATATTGGGTATTTTCTTGCTGATAATAGGTTACACAACGTACGAGATTCACCAAACAACGACGTTAGACTCCTTTCCCGAGACGTTCCATGTCCCAGAGACGCACTCTTTCCGGAATAGTCAACAAAACAAAGAGACAATCACATATTCCACCGATCCCAGAGTAATTACTGTCACCAATCACCTCGGTTTTGATGTTTCACTATTTTTTGATAATAGTGAAGATGTAGGAACATCGAATAGCGGCGAGTTACTCGGTACAATTCCATCGAAAGAAGAGTTGAAAGTCTCCGCTAGTAATGGGCAAACCTTTTATGTGACTGAAGTTGATGATTACGAGAATAAGAAAAGCATGTTTGTTGTAAGATATAACAGTGACACTTACAATATTGGCAGTCCATTAACCATTAGTGCGCACGACAAGCTAGGCAAAAACATGCAACTTAATGTAGAATTTAGGAATCGAACACATCCGAAGGTTGTTTTCTTGAACTCTAATGCGCAACATAATGCAATGTCTGCCAAATTTCGTAATTTATCTAGCAAGAAACTACAGTTTTTCTATGACGATGGCCACGAAGGCACCCCGCAGGGCAGCTTGAAGAGCGGCCACGAGACCACTACTGCAACATATGTGGGTCATCAGTTTTACTTTACAGAAATAGGGAAAAAGTCAGTTGAAGTCGCCAGATTTGTGATGAAAGCTGATCAATCCCTGTACTTCATCTACGACCCCAAGAACCCCGCAGAGCAGTCCTTTCTTGACGTATCCAACCGAGAAATGGATTTTAATGATGAATACTTTGCCCGAAACGGGATGATGTGGCGTCACTACTACGGTCAGAACGGACCGCGACCCCCTCCAAGTCTGTATCATTGGCCAGCTTCCAAGGTAGGCCAGGTGCACCGAGTTACATCCAGCGAAGGATATTGGAGTTGCGATGGCCCAGAAGTCGAGTGCAAGTCGAAGGAAGAAGTCCAACTGCACCTGGAAGTAGTGTCACTTGAACCTCGAGCTTTTGTTATTGAGAATTTTCTTTCTGATTTTGAAGTTAACGAAATAATCAAGCATGCCCGACCACGCTTACACCATAGCAGCGTCGGCGATGTAGATACCGGCGCATTTGAAAGCGATACAAGAACTTCAACTAATACTTGGATTTCGCGCACTCATTCAGCTATAACGGAAACATTATTTTTAAGAGCATCCGATTTATTACAGATCGACGAGGTGCTGCTGACTCGCCAGAAGAATGCCGAGGACATGCAGGTGGTGCACTACACAAAGGGCCAGAGGTATGATTCCCACCACGACTGGGGAGTGAGTGGCTACCCTGAGTCCAGGTTCATTACTCTTTTACTGTACCTCACGGACATGGTTGATAGCGACGCCGGCGGCGAAACTTCATTCCCTAAAGCTGCTGGCGGCAAGGGATTTAAAATCCATCCGGGCAAAGGTAACGCCGTTTTGTTCTACAATCTTCTTGAGGATGGAAACGGTGATGACTTGGCCCTGCACGCAGCGCTACCTGTCAATAAAGGCGAGAAATGGCTGGCAAATTTCTGGGTGTGGGATCCGAAGTTCAAAGACTGACAACCGGCGCGCCTTTTGCCTATTTGTATGCTTGTAAATAACAAAGTCGGGAACTCCTTCTACTGGTACCGTAACGGTATCGCTGAAATTTTTGACTTTTAGAGAATCGAATAGAAGAGAAGACTTAAACTTCCAAGTGTGATACCTATTACTGGGTAATAAAATAGAAAAGAAAATTTGAAGAGTCTTGCAACCATGTCGGAATTGCAGAAGATGTTGGATAGGCGCATGAAAATTAACGAGGGGGAAGAAGTGGGAGGTGTAATGAAATCTCCGACTTCCGCGGCGGGAAATGTGTATACTTCTTTCCCTGAGTTCTCCAGAAAGCAAATTAATGACTTCAAGAAGCAGTTCGAGAAGTACAATGAGTCAAAGACAGGATATATATCTGAAATGGAGTTGAAAAGGATGATGGAGAAGCTCGGTCATCCACTAACTCACATCGCATTGAAACAAGTGATGAAGGAGATCGACATGGACAATGATGGTCAGGTGTCATTCTTTGAGTTTGTATCAATATTTTCTAAATCACAAAAAGGCGAATTATCTGGATGTCATGAAGGTCTATCGCAACTAGTCAATGCCGTGTCAATAGATGTCTCGGAAGTAGGTGTTGGTGGTGCAAAGAATTTTTTTGAAGCAAAAGCAAATGCACTTAAAGCATCACAGAGCGCAGAAGCAGAGATTAAAAAGGAACAAGAAGAAAAGAAGAAGGAGAGAGAAGAAGCCGCAGCAAGAAAAAAAGCTTTTGCTGAAAGGGCGGCGCAATTTGGTGGAGGGAAACACGCATAACTATAATTGCAGATCTATTTCTGTAACTCACTTATATACACTTATTTCTTCTTTTTATCTTCTAAATTTGGATTTTTTATAACAAAAAATGACATCAAAACTAGTATAATTGGCACCAAACCAAGCAATGAGTAAGGATAGTTACTCTTGATCTTGATCACTAGGCGATCGTACAGCCCAAGCACAGGCACCTTCTGCAGCACGATCTCCCCCATTAGGTACTGCTGAATCACTCCTTTGATATCATCCGAATTGCTGACATGAAACATTTCGTTCTGTAAATCAAGGAGCAACAGCGAGCGGATAGCCGCCTCAGGATATAACCTAACAAATTTCTTATGTGTAATACCATCTAATAGACCAAAGACGAACTTATGCTGGTCGTCCAGCGACAGACTATGCGCAGCTACATCCAACGCCGCCTTGGAGCGCGCATTGGCTACCACCGCAGGATCCCCCTCGACGATGTAAATAACCATAACCTTGTTTAAACTACCTAAATTCTTGAAATTATGATTATCGAACACTGTAACTAATTGTCGGTTATGCTGCTGCACAAAGACCTCGATGCTATCAACGGTTGTGTCCTTTGTAATGTCCATTGTGACACTTTTCCCTTCAAAATTCTCACTTTTCACTAGTTTCATACCTCCTTCATTCGTATTGTAAAGGATAGCAAAGAAAGTATAAGCTTGATAATTTGACGCAACAATGTTGAACATAGCCTTTATTGCTTGTATTGATGCATCAGTGGCACTGCTATCTTCATCTTTGGGTACTTTTAGAATGAATATAACTGGATGAATATCATAATGTGGAGTTAATTCTGCCATACTATCCACGGCAATATATGGCGGTAATATCATTTTATTGATAAATGTCAAAATGCCATTCTTTGTTCTTGGGCCTTCATATTTCCCGTAGATTAGCTTATGATGGTGGTCATATTTATAATACATAATGGTAGGATATGACGATATTGAATACTCTTTAGGTACTACAGTGTGTCGTGTGGCGTCCATTTTACCTATAGCAACTTCCATATATTCAATATCATTCCCCCTTTCCGCATTCATGACGCCAACTTCCTTATCCAATTCCTTCAAAATGGGCTCTAACTTCTTGCAATGGCCACACCAAGGTGCAAAAAACTCCACCAGGTAAAATTTCTTGTCATTTTCATCAATTAACTTATGAAAATTTTCATCCGTAAAGTCGATTATAGCCCCGTTAACTGCTGTTGCTAACAATGCAACCAACAGAAGAAATTGTACCAACATTCTACTGGTTAAAACCTTAGTTTCTTATAGAAGTCGGCGACAAGTCGCCAAACTTTGGACTTCCAAAAAGTACCGGCTCCGGAAAGGTGTGCTGCTCGTATCAATAGAATGCAAGCATGGAGTCATTAAGTGGCTCAAAGTTCATCGTAAAAGTGCTGAAACGCTCTTTCATCCCATTTACTTACGGCTGAAATGAAGAGAAAGAACTCGTGAACCGTGATGTCGGTACCGCGCGATGTGATTTGAAAAAAATTGTAGTAACTCCCGAGACAATTAGATGTCATCTGTGCGCAGAGCGGTGGATCACCGCGGGCTACAGATGAACTCTTCATTCCCAGAGTTTGGAGTAGAAGTAAGCGATATAGTTAAAGGTGGTATTGGTAACGAAAATTCAATATCACCCTTGAAAAAAAATAGTAAAGTAAAGAATTCGACGAGTATATTTAGCAGCGCAGCTCCCAAAAGCCGTTCTACATCAGCTAAGACCCCTTCACCAGCGCTTTCAGCAAGTGCACACCAAGCAAATGATTTGATGAAACATTACTACAGTGATGACGATGAATTTGACCAATTTACGTCACAAAGAATAGACGTAAAAGAGTCATCTGAATTATTGATACTCAATTCACCAGACAGAACGCAGCTACTATCGCCCACGAGAAAAAATACAACAGGAAACAATGATAATACGAATAATACCACCAAGAAGACGCACTATATTACAATAATTGATTATGAATTTGACTTTCAAATGCTAACAATTAATTATGGAGATTCTTTAGAGTTTCGACTCTCCGTAGATGTCCCTCTTCACGCCGAGCACCAACTCCAGGGGACATCGGCTGACTCCAATCTTCTGATCTTCGAATCACCATTGTTACAGCAAGAAGAATGCACAAGCTTTGTGTACACACCGAAAGACGTTGGAACAATGGTTGTTCAGTGTACCATCTATCCAGATATGATCTGCAATATCACCATCAAAGACAGTCTAACGGCAGAAACGCCACTTGCTAGTACTCCTCAAAAGCCTGGAAAATCAAAATCATCAAAGAGTGACGCTGACAGTGACATCGTCCCTTACAATGTGTCCATAACCCAGACGAATTTCGATTGTTATAAGCGACTAATTGAGCACGTTGCCGGCGACATTGTGTGCGAGACATCCGCGCCAATAAACAGCACGGCGCTGGATAGTCATGCAGGGGTTGGCGAGAAAGACTATCACGGCTCCATGGGATACACCAGTAGCCACGGTGGTACTAGTGTGTGCGACAGCGACGACTCCGCCTCAGTAACTGGCGACACGGCAACCAACACCCCAGTCAGAGATCGTAAAACAGTAAAGAACCGTTCAAATGAAATAATTCACGAGAATAAAGTGCCGAGCAGGCGGTCGGTGGGCGATGTAGTGCCCGTTATCGTCCGTGATTTTGAGTTCCATCCAAAGGAACTCGAGGTAACTTGCGGGACGAGAATCAAGTTCATCTTCGAATGCAATTCTTCGCAGAAGTTATACTGCGAGGGCCAGTTCGAAGGGATTTCGTTGGATAATCATCCCAGCAAGAAATGCGCCGACAGCAGTTATAGCCACGATTTTTGGGATGTTGGGACTTACACGGTCTCGAATGAGGTATTCTCGTTCATGCTCTGCACGATCAGAGTCAAAGAGTCGCCGCTACCTGCTCCTGCTCCCAAAGTGGTGATGAGAAGAGAAATCAAGAAGTTGGATGATATCACAGAGATGAATGCGGTTGTCACTAGCGCGGCAGCGAGCAAGGAGGTGAGACCGATTGCCCAAGAGCCGCCTGTTGCGGTTGAGTCTGAGAGTGCGGTGTTAAGTGAGGCGGATCTTAGACGTAAACAGAGGAATAAGAAAAAGCGAGAGAAGAAGAAGCTGAATAAAGAGCTGAAGTTACTTGCTGCGACTGATGGGGGAGACGATGTCGACGGTTGTGACGCAGCGGAGGAGGAGCAAGTTTCTACCCAGGATACTGTGCTGCAGGAGCAAGCTTCTGTCCAGGATACTGTGCAGGAGGAGCAAGCTTCTACTCCTGACGATGCCAATGTATGCTATGCGCAAGCCGATAAAAATGAAGATGTTGCAGCTGCCGCAGTAACACCCGATGCCAGTGCTTCGGTACTGGTCGCACCGGTAGAGCCTGCAGTGACTGAGCTAGTAACGGAGCAGGGCGACGAGATGATTGCAGATGCCACCGACAGCGTGAATGTTTCATTGAACGAAGAGCAAGCTGTCAGTAGTAAGAAGGTGAACAAGAACAAGAAGAAGAAGAACAAGAAGCAGACAATCCCTCCTCCAGGCGACGGTGCTCCGGCAGCTATTGAGGTGCCGCAAGGCAACCCTACTGTTGTCGATAGCGGTGCGACGCAAGACACTCCTGTGCCGGAAGAGATCACGACTAAAGTCACGCAATACTTCAAGGATATCGAAGAGTTCATGTGCGGCAGGATGTCGATAGTTCGCGAGGCCTACCAGAGTCAAGGTTACGATCTAACGGCTTCGGCAAAACGTGTCCCTATTGTAGTATACAGCGAGTATCTAGCTCGCATCACTCCTGCTCTACTGGAACCGGCGGAGACTGTGGAAAAGCATCGCCGCAGAAGACCGCATCGACACCACAAAGCAGCGAAGAAAGAGACGAAAACATAGTTTAATTATTGTATTTTACTGTAAAAACATTTTTTTTCACAGCCGATTCATGGCTTGGCGCTCGTGCGCGTGGAAGTCCTCCAACATTGCCTCTGCGCCACCCTCGATGCCTTTCAATATCAGTGAAGCCATCTTACGCCCTCCTTGTGACGATGGTTCGACCCTCTCACAATAGTCGTCGCTGTCTTTGCCATCCATCACTGTGAACAGAGGAACTGGCACCACTTTGCTTCTCGGTAGAGAGATCCGGGAAGTGGCGTGTTTGAAGACAAGCCTGGTCAGCATTTGCAATTGGGTTGGGTCCTTGTTGTAGCCAACTAGCCCCAATATAGTGTCAGCCCAGGACCCACTTGGCTTTTCGTCTACGTAATAAATGCAGCAAATAAGCACTTGACGAGGAGGATGAGGTCCAGATGTCAGCCGTCTCAAGTAGTCCTGCACTCTTGGCCCAAATAAATGAAGGAAGTAACCGAATGAGGGTGGGAAAGATGTTAAATTAGACATGGTGCTGGTACAACAACCCGCGCAGTAATCATCACAAGGTATTGGCGCGCCACAACCCATTTTTAAACAAAAATTTGGAATACATTTCGTAAGACATAAAGTGTTCAAACCTGTACACACTGAAGGCGAAAGAGCGATATCATTGCCACCAATAGACACAACTAGGATGTCATCTTCTCTTATATTATCTCGTATAAATATATCATGGTCATTTAATTTCATGCACCCCTTCTGGCCTATTGAAGCTTCTTCAACTGCACAGTTTAATGCAACATAGTCTTTATCTTTTCTGTCGGAAAGGAAACGATTTAAATGATAGGAAACGTCACACTTACTCATTTTTGGTTCAAGAATTTTCTCATAACCATTCACTGCCTTGGCTTTATCTGTAAACCAATGTTTATTGTCGAGCGAAGAATCCCCTGCCAGGAATATCGTCTTCTTCCCTTGACTCCTTATGTAATCAAGTACTTCGTGCACTTTACTGAGGTCGTGACCATAGTAATTGTCGTAAAAATCTGTTATTCTGTGATTTGCCATACCTTCCTCTGGTCCCAGATCTTGACTCAAGGGATCGTGCAGGCTCCCTTGATACATTGAGGTATCGTGAATTTCTAATTTTCTATGGAAAAGTTTTCCTTCCATGACCGGTCCCAGTGAACTCTATGGGATTCTACTCACCAAGCCAGCTCCCAATGCGTGGCTGCAGCCAGTGGAAGACTGCAACAGCCGCAGCCGGTTGAAGCGTATTGGAATCTGTGCACAAGATCTAAATTGGCCATTTACTATACCGGTACTCGGGTTTTGCAAAAATCAAAAACATCGAGTCGTTCCTACCACTATAATACCACATCTCTATACTTCTATGGAGTTATGTCGCCACTGAATCTGCTATTGATATCGGTTTGTGTAGTGCAGTTCGGGATTATTTGGTACATTCTACTTGCGCGGCATGAACCGGCAATATCGAACCAAACTGTAGATAAGGTAGCCATCGCTGCTGTGAGTAAAATAGCTCATGAGACTCCACCTTTGAGCAAAGATGTTGGTAAACCAGAGAAAAAACTCGATGGTGTTGCTGCAACACTGATGCTTCACACCCCTTTGTGGTTCCAGCGGAGATATACGATGATGGTTTTTAATATTTTGAATAATTTACCACCAAATTGGAAAGTACAAATATTCTATACTGGCGAAGGCCAAAGTGTCAAAGGAATAGAGGTGAACAGAGGACTTAAGAGGCTGATAGAAAACAACAAGGATGTTATCCTAACTGTTATTCCACCAGAAATATTAAAGTTGAAGAAACGACAGCAATTATTATTGACTGATCCATGGATATGGAAGAATATGCTGGCAGATAAAGTATTATTATTTGGTGGCAATCAAGTTATTTGCTCCAATTCTCCATATAATATCAACACATTTAGTGGTTGGGATTATATTGGTACACCATGGGACTATAGGTACAAAGGGAAATTCACTTATGACAAGGGAATAGGTGGTGATGGTGGTATAAGTATACGAAATAGAACATTAATGCTTGAAGTAATACAGTATGAACTCGATAAACATGACACACTGGAAGAGAAGAATAATGCGTACACCAAGTGGGGTCAAGAGGATTATTTCTTCGTTAGTAGGATGCTGGAGATGGTAGACAAGGGATTAATACATCCCAAGATAGCTGCTCGCAATGACACACTGCAGTTCGGTGCTATTGGTGGAGTATACAACGAGAACAACTTAGTTGCTTCCGGTATTTTGCCTAACTTAAAAGACGAAGAACGCGATAAATTCTTGTCTCTGTGCCCCGAGTTGAAGATTCTTTATCCATCGTTGCACAACCCTAATTGTTTCGGTGCGCATCCACAGAAGGAAGCTTGTGCGCTGTCTATATGCGCGCTAAGAGCTGAGCATAAAGGTGGTTGCTAGTGTGAGTGTATATACATGTGCACAAATTATTCACTTGTACCTAATTGTTACTATAATTCTTTGTTTTTTGGCTTTGTACTGCTTATTTTATCTCTAATTTTGTTGGAAAAAGCCACATGCGACGAGCCGTCAAGGAATATTTCGAATTCTCTGCTCGGGTTGCATGTGAACCAGAAGCTAAGAACAAGTCTGTTTCCACTAGTAACCTTCTCAACGTAATGATAGTGCTCTTCTCCACTGGTGAATATAGCTAGTCTGCCTATCTTCGGCTCAACTATCAACTCTATGTCACTTTCTTTCACTGGAGTGTTGTAGTTATGCTTATTCTTTAGAAAAACTAGTCTGCCACCATTGAAATCAGCATTGTAAGTACTAAGATAAAGCAAGCCAGAGTAGTGGTAATGGGGAGTGTTCAGTTGGTCGGCATGAGGATGCCAATACTCGTCGTGAATCTCAGAAGGTGTCCACGAGCTGTTGCCTTTTAATTGAGTGATGAAAGTAGGCGCCGTGAAGTACAAACTAGATATACCAAACGCAATTTCAACTTGATTTTTTAATTTTCTAATAATATTTCCATAATGTGTGAAATCTTCTGCAGAAAATAAGTTATTGGAATCCACGAATAGATTTACTAAACCATTCGAATCTCTAATATATCCCGTATTGATGTCGAGGATAGTTGGACCACCATCTATAGGCTTTCGGGTCTCCATCCCTTTAGAAATAATAACTTTCAAACGGTTGATATCGTCATTATTAAATACACCGTCACTTAGTTGTATGGCACAGAGCCTATTGCCGCATCGTGCATCTACTTCACCAGTAATTTCTGTGGAGCATGTCTTATTCATGACAAGAGCAGGTGACTTGACATCGCCGACTTCCACAACTGGATATGCATAGACTACCACCACCTGCATCAGTAGTGCGCCAAGCAATAATTTCAGCGCATTTTGCATCTTATAGATAATGTGTTACTATCACCGAAAAGTCAAGGGCTTGATTGAGTCGTAAAATCTCTCTCCTTTTCCTCCGGTCTCTCTCACCTCGTGCACGGTGTGGTCTGCCCAACGGATAGATCCGGCCTTTGAGCTCAGTATCGAGCTCAGAGTGGCTTAAGTGTCGAGCGAAGTGTCGAGCGAAGTGTCGCCTTGCAGTAAAGATTGCGTAGTAAATATGAATTTAATTATCACAACAAGGTAAATGATGGCCTTAAGCGGTCAGATATTGGAATGAAAAAATAAACTTACTGGGGATCTTAGCACGGCGATAGCATCACCCGGTGCATGTATGGGCACTTTTACAACGGTTTGCGACGAGCACAACTAGAAACGAAATATAAAAAACCTAAAAAGAACTTTTCTTGAACGTCAGAATGTCATCCAATATCCCCGCAAGCAGTTTGATCTGGTGGCTGTCGCTTTTGTCCAGTGACGAAAGCAGATCGGCGTCGGTGGGAACATTTCTCAACGGCTGGCAGATATCGTCAGCGGTTAAAGGGGGGTATGACACACGCATTAGTGCTGGGTGGTGAATATCACTGAAGTAAGGGTCACTCAACGCCTCCGCGGCCGTAATTCTTGTTGAGGCGTTGAACGACAGCATCGAAACCAACAGTCGCAGCACCGCTGGGTCGGCTTCAGGGAACAATTTATCTAATTTTTGTGTTCTTTTAGGTATATTTGAAAAGAAATGTGACGTCTCGTTGGTTGCGATCTGCGCCATGTCGGCGAGGTCAGGCGTGCCGATTATGTCAATAATAACCGACAGCTGATCCAAGCGATCTTCGTTATCAGCTGGTGCCTCTTTGCTAGTTTGGTTCGTTAACGAGGTGCCGCCAGATAACGGATAACATGATTTACCAGGAAATAATGGCACTCTTTCTGTGTGGGGTAACGACTCTTTCTGCATTTGTAGTAGCTCTGCAAGGATGCATCCCAACGACCACATGTCTACCGCTGAAGTGTAATTCTGTAACAATATACACTCAGGTGCTCTGTACCACCTTGTGACTACATGTTTCGTCAAACTCCGTCTGATTCCAGCTCTGGTCTGCTGCAGACCACCAACTACCGCGCCATTTGCGTCACCAATACTACCATCTAAACTCAACGAATTCAGAGAGTTCTCACCTGTAATATCTTGTTGGTGCACATACGTCGCGTCGTCGTCGGAGTCTTCGATAACCACTCTAGCTAGTCCCAGATCGCATATTTTAATAGAACAGTCTTCACTAATCAATATGTTCGCTGGCTTCAAGTCGCGATGAATCACATTCGCGCGGTGCAAGTGGTGTAACCCTAGCAATATTTGGTGCAATATTACCTTGATATGCTGATTAGACAAGTTTTGGTTGGAATTCAGAAGCTTGTAAAGGTCGGTATCTACGAACTCGAAGATGAGGTAGACAACTGACAGTGATGACCGCAACGACTCTTGTAGCTGCTCGGCGGTTCTGACTTTAGAAAACTTGTTGAAGTCGTTGACATGCCCCTTGAAGCGCTTTCTTTGATTCTGCGTGCTGTTATTGAAGCTACTGTCTGCTGATTCCAAGGATGACTTCCTTGCGACCGGAGATAACGAGGCAATTAAATATTCCATAGGCGATTCGGCTGAGGAAATGCTGTCGATGTCTAGATTGGGGCAATAAATGTCAATGAGATTGACCACGTAGGGGTTGTCGATGTTCAACAAAATATGTATTTCTCTGTATAATCGCTTGATATCTGTGTAACTTGTGAAACTATTCCACATTTTTTTAATTGCAACTCTATTATTCAATTTTAAATCAATGGCCTCAAAGACTTCCCCATAAGACCCCTTTCCTAAGCGTCTGACCATCTTATATCGATTGTCAATGACCCAATTTTCAAATATATCTTTAGCTTCCTTCACATGTTTAAAGTTTTCATATGATGGACCAGTGGGTATAAATGTTCCATCAGTAACATTACCACTGTAGTTACTTGCAGTATCGTAACCACCAACTGATTGATTTCCGCTGTAATAATCATTAGAAACAGCATATGATGTGCTGCTAGGGTCCCATAAGGCAACACCACTTGCATTGCCAATTGATTCTGGACCAGAACTATGATCACTAGTATCACTTTCCCAGATATCTTTCCCATTGATACTAGAATCTAAAGCTAGATCATTGGTACTCGTATACGACCTTATAGTCTCCATTTTATTTTTATTATTGTGCTTTTTTACTTGATATCTTTCACAATAGATTCACTTCCACATTAATATATTGATCTACAATAATTAACTTTTACAAATGGTTTTGCGATGAAAATTAGCTTTCAAGACGCAATCAGTACCAGTTTCAGCACCAAATCTTGCAGCAAAATGCTCGAAAGTGATGTTGCAGGTGTGTGTTCAAGTGACGGACTAAAATGGCAGCTCATCAAACCGGCCCAACCGGCCCCCTAAGTGAAGATCCGGCCCCGGCTGAGATTACGGTTATATTCGATTAAAAGTAACGACTAGATGCAGGGATGCGAAAAGCAAGTGGATTGAATATCTGCTAGTTAGAAAGAATGTAGAAGGAAACAAATGTAAAAACGGATTGCAAATGATTTACTAGCTCGTTAATTAGGGTCAATTAGATCTAACTTTACAGGCGCTTCTACTTCTAATGTGTATATTAACTAATAACATTTCCTTCCGAAGACTCTGAATCTGAGGACCTCATTCTTTGGGCCATAAACTCTTGAGCGAAGAAGAGAAGAAAAAGCATGTCAAAGGCTGCAAAGAAGGAGGAGAAGAAAGAACCCCCAGTCGTTGGCGGTCCGCGTCGCGACCATTTGCGTGCTAATGAGATCAAGATACAACAATTGTGGGAACAGGAACGCTTGTACGAAGCAAATCATGACGTATGTCCATAATTTTAAAAAAATTTATTCTTATAGTTACTAATTTATTCAATTATATAGCCATCAAAGCCAAAGTTCTTTATTAACTTTCCGTATCCATATATGAATGGTCGATTGCATTTAGGACATGCATTTAGCTTTACAAAAGCTGATTTTACTGCTAGATTTCAAAGACTATTGGGTAAAAATGTACTGCTTCCATTTGGCTTTCACTGCACAGGCATGCCTATTCAAGCGGCCGCGAATAAATTACGCGATGAGTTGATTAAATATGGTAATCCTCCAGTTTTTCCAAAAGAAGTTGTAGTAGAACCTACTGAAACAGTAGAAAAGGAGGAAGAAGCAACACCTGCAACTACAACCGCTGATGCTGCATCACAAATTGCAGCAAAAGCAAAAGGTAAGAAGACCAAACTAGAGGTGAAAGGATTGACCGCTCCAAAATCACAATGGGACATTCTTAAAAGTATGGGTATTCCAGAAGATGAGTTACCTTCGTTTGCAGATCCATTAAAATGGTTGAAGTTTTTCCCACCATTTGGTGCAACCGACTTGAAAGCGTTTGGATCCGGCATTGACTGGCGCAGATCGTTCATTACCACCTCTGCCAACCCCTACTACGACGCCTTTATAAGGTGGCAATTTAACCGATTGAAAGAAGGAAATAGAATCAAGTTTGGAAAGAGAGCGAATGTATACTCGGTTGTTGATGGACAGGTTTGTGCCGACCACGATCGCGCCACCGGCGAAGGAGTTGGTCCTCAAGAGTACACCATCATCAAGTTATTGATTTTGGGACCATATCCAGCTAATTCACCATTGAATAGTCCATTACTTGAGGGTAAAAAGATTTATTTAGCACCTGCAACACTGCGTCCTGAAACAATGTACGGTCAAACCAACTGCTTTGTCCTGCCAGAAGGTGAGTATGGAACCTATGAGATTAACAACGGTGACGTGTTAGTGATGTCAGCACGAGCAGCCAGAGGATTAGCCCACCAGGGATTCATGACCAAGTGGGGATCAGCTGAGTGTCTGGTAACATTGAAAGGAAGTGACCTCATGGGTCTTCCATTGAAGGCACCTAACTGCCCATTCGAACGAGTATACACACTTCCTCTGTTGACCATCTCAATGTCAAAAGGCACCGGTGTAGTCACCTCAGTGCCATCCGACGCCCCTGATGACTATACAGCATTGCGTGCATTGCAACAAAAGCCTGCATTCCGAGAGAAGTACGGCATCACCAGCGAGATGGTCGAGCCATTTCACGTCGTCCCAATCATTGAGATCGAAGGCTACGGCACTACTTCGGCAGTGACTATGTGCGAACGCCTTGATATTCAGTCACCTAACGAAACCGAGAAGCTAAAGAAAGCAAAGGATGAGGTGTACTTGAAGGGGTTCTACGACGGCGTTATGCTGGTCGGCGAGTGCAAAGGAATGAAGGTGTGCGACGCCAAGCCAGTTATCCGCAACCAACTGATCGCTTCGGGCGATGCGATCCCTTACTTTGAACCAGAGAGTAACGTCATGTCGCGTTCTGGTGATGAGTGTGTAGTAGCTCTAACGGATCAATGGTACTTGGCTTATGGTGATCCAGAATGGAGTAAGTTAGTTTCTGACCACATTCACAGCAAGAACTTCAACGGTTACAACGACAAAATCATGGAGCAATTTGACTTCGTCTTAGGATGGTTGAAGGAATGGGCTTGCAGCAGACAATTCGGTCTTGGCACCCAATTACCGTGGGACACGCAGTGGGTCATTGAGTCGCTCTCTGACTCGACCATCTACATGGCGTACTACACCATCGCGCAATTCTTGCATAACGGAATTGAGAATCTTGACGGCATTTCCGCCCCGAATAGCTTCGGAATCCAGCCCGAGGACCTCACGGACGACGTGTTCAACTACATCTTCCTCTCCATCCCGCTGACGGCGCAGTCCAACATCCCGATGAATTTGTTGAATGAAATGAAGGCGGAGTTCGACTATTGGTATCCGTTTGACCTGCGAGTGTCGGCCAAGGATCTGATCCCCAACCACTTGACCATGTCGCTTTATAACCACGTTGAGATATTCAAAAGTCGTCCAGATAAATTCCCAGGTGGCATCTATTGCAACGGTCACATTATGGTTGATGCCATGAAGATGTCCAAGTCCAACGGTAACTTCATTATGATGCTCAAGGGAGTCGAAGATTTCACTGCCGATGCGACCCGTTTCGGACTGGCAGATGCTGGTGACAGCATGGAAGATGCCAACTTCGATCGATGGGTCACTACTGCTGCCATCTCGGAGTTGTACAACGAAGAGTTGTTTGCAAAGGAGATGGTTGCAGACAGCAAAGCCGGCAAGTTGCGCAATGAAACCAGTCCATTGGTGTGGTTTGACCAAGTGTTTATGAATGAAGTCGACTACCTAGTTGAAGCCACCAAGCAAGACTACCTGTGCATGCGCTACCGCGACGGCATCCATCGCGGATACTACGACATGATGATCATCCGCGACGTGTACAGAGATTGGTCGGTGCGTTGCGGTATACCTATGCATTCCGCAGCCATAATGAAGTTTTTAGAGGCTGTAACGATCATAATGAGTCCAATAACTCCTCATTGGAGTGAGAATATATGGCGCTTTGTGCTGTGCAAGCCTGGCTCTGTTGTAACCACCTCATGGCCAGCTTACGTGGCGTATAACCCAATTCTCCGCAAGGAATATCTGTTCTTCAAGGACTTCATGAAGCGCATCAAAGGCGACATAGTCAAGGCGAAATTCAATCCTGCAGGAGCTGACGGCGTCAACACCAAGGCTGTCAACGTGTTCATTTCCTCTATTTACAGCGAGAATAAGAAGTTAGTTTTGAAGTTTTTGCAGCAGCAAGTGCGCACCAACGCCGACGGCAAATGCGAGTTCCAAGCTGATTTGATCAAGAAATTACAAGAATATTTGAGTTCCGACCCAGAATTGAAGAAGGAAACCAAATTAATGATGCAATTTGGTGCATTCATGCGCGACGAGTGCCTGGAGCGGGGATTGGATGCGATCGCCGTTGACATGACATACGATCAGAAGCAAATTTTACTGGACAACATTGAATTCATCACTAAAGTATTAGAGGTCGCCCACTGCTTCATCTACAACGAGAGCGAGCTAGCCGCTTGCGCCAACATCGATCAAAGAAGAGTAGCTCTAGCCACCCCGGGCAAGCCTTCGTACCAATTCTTGAATGTCTAAATAAAGAAGTATTATTAGCGCTTTTTGTTTGTATTTTCTTCTTGACGTG
>JACCDO011774345.1_pt1 | contig 16550 bp, 13 predicted proteins | sample 7446101 | NCBI WGS metagenome assembly JACCDO01 (sample SAMN15323440, study PRJNA562643) | freshwater metagenome | isolation source: river surface water | place: USA:Blue River Watershed | collected 2017-08-16 | reverse complement strand
TTCTTCTCCACCTCCTCCTCCAGCTCAGTAACAGCGCTCGCCTTAATGCGATCAATACGCATCCGCATCACATACTCATATGCCTTAATGTTGTCAGGCTCCTCGCGAATCGAGAGCGGTGGTACACCCACAACCTTTAGCGCAGCAATAATCTCCTCATCGGTCCGCTTCGCAATCACAATGCGCTCATCCAGCACACCCTTAATGAAGAGCAGGCGACCATGCAGCTCCTCCAGCTCCGCCGCCAGCGCAGCCAGCATCGCATCCTTACGCGCCTGATAACCCTCCAGACGCGGCTCATAGAACGCCTCCAGAATGTCACCCACCGTCTCATACTTTGTAATTGACCCCGCCGCATCAAATGCCATCATATTCGATGTCTTTACCTTTGCCACCAGCTTGAACTTCTTCTCAAACGCCTCATGGTCATCACTCCACTTCTCAAACAGATCCTCGCTGAACTTCAGAATGAACTTCACCTTGTTGTCTGTGAAATGATCCTCAAAGTCCTTGAGGCCACACAGCTCAGGCTCCTTCTTCGCACGCGATGACCGCGACGTCCGCGTACTCTTCGTCATCACCGATGCACCATCACCACCAGCCTTCTTCGCAGCCTTCTTAATCCCCTTTGCAATATTGTCGTCCTCAATAATCAGCTCATTTAGGAATTCCTTATAATTCTGCGACCACGTTCCAACAGGTAGTTCGCGAATCGTCACCGTCCGCTTCTCTTCATTAAACTCATAAAGGCCACGAGTGATCCAGGTCTTATCGTCCAGTCGGTCAATCTGCCCCTTAAACCCGAAATACCAAGGATCGAGCTCATGCCCCTCCAGCGTCTCCATATCACCTGTTAGGCGGGCTTTTAGAAGTTCCACAATATGCTCTGGATTGTAGGCCGGCACATTCGTCGAGAAACCCGTGCCAATACCACATGCACCATTGATTGTAATCAGAGGCAGCGTCGGCATATAATAGACCGGTTCTACAAGCTGACCATCATCGTCCACATATTTGAGGATTGCATTGTCCTCCTTCTTGAAGAGTGCATCGATAATTGGCATCAGTTCCGTGTGAATATAACGTGCACTAGCTGCATCCTCACCACCCTTAATGCGACTGCCAAATTGGCCAATTGGCTTCAGGAGGTTCAGATTGTTTGCACCTACGAAGTTCTGCGCCATGCCAATAATCGTCTCCGTTAGAGACGCCTCACCATGATGATAGGCTGCGTGCTCGCTCACATAACCTGCAAGCTGGGCCACACGAATCTCATGGCGCAGATTGCGCTTAAAACAACCAAACAGAATCTTGCGCTGCGACGGCTTCAGGCCATCCATAATTGACGGAATTGCACGAATATTTGCCGCATTCGAGAAATGAATGAGTTCATTATTAATGAAGTCCGTATACGTGACCTCGCCATCTGCGCCATCTACCTGCAGGTCTGGGCGATAGGTCTGTAGCCACTCTTTGCGGTCATCTGCACGCTTCTTGGCAAATGCGAGCGTGAGCGAGTCGTCCGTCTGCTCATCATGATTGTACACCACTTCAGACATGTTCACAAACCATTCCTTGGCCTCCTGTGGCGTAGATGTACCCAATCCCTTATAGTACTTGAGGGACCAGCCACGTAGGCCAGCTGGCTGTGCGGCCTTCCACTCCTCAAACTGAGGGATGCTATAGAAGGATTCGACCGTCTTCCCTCGGGTTGCTTTTAGGATTGGTGTGAGCAGACTGCAGACAAAGCCACTGCGAAGCAGGCCAGGCCATTCAGCATGAATTAGATTCATGACAAGACCCTTAATGTGACTACCATCATGATCCTGATCTGCCATAATCATAATACGCCCATAACGGAGCTCACTTGCGTCCTTATAGCGTTTACCGTGCTCGAGGCCGAGAATCTTCTTAATTGCGGTGATTTCCTCATTGGCATTGATTTTTGCTAGAGTTGCTTCACGAACATTTAGGAGCTTGCCTCGGAGTGGGAAGACGCCCCAGAGGTCTCGGCCGACGACGGAGAGGCCTGACATGGCGCTCGTCGCAGCTGAATCTCCCTCTGTTAGGATGAGAGTGCATTCTGCGCTGCGCTTTGTGCCGGCACAATTGGCATCGACTAGCTTGGGCATATTGCGGATCTTTGTTCCCTTATTGCCGTCATTGCGCTTTGCCTCGCGATTGTTCTTCATCTCGAGGACTGCGGCGGCCTCATCAAGTAGGCCAAGTTTGACGAGACCTTCCGTGAGTTTTCCGCTAAATTCAGGGCGACTACCGAAGTCCTTGGACGGAGTTGTGAGACACTCCTTGGTCTGACTGTCGAAACTGGGATTGATGATCGTGGCATTGACAAAGAAGACGACGCAGTCCTTGATCTGCCCTGGCTTCAGTTCAAGCTTCTTGCGGCGCTTTGCAGCGGCATCACACACGTCTTTTAGGACTGCGCGAGACACCGTCTCTACATGCTTGCCGCCTTTGCGAGTGTTAATACCGTTGACGAAGGAGATGTGCTTCTCGTCAGGTACACCATCGCCATCCTCTTCCGTGTAGAGTTGATGGGCGAGGACGGCTGCGACTTCCCAGCGCTGACCGCACTGTTCATATGCCACGCCGACTTTGCCGTCACCGAGGAAGAGCTTGACGAACTTCTCAAAGGTGTTACTGGCAATGACTGCGCCGTTCCAGGACACTTTGACTTCGCGCCCAACAAGGGCGGCAAGTTCAATGGCACGTGTATGGAAGATCATTTCCATGTCTTCGCTCATGCCTCCAGGGAATCGTGAAAGGTCAGGTACAAATGAGATCGTGACGAGACCTTTGCTAGCGCTGCACTTCTTAACTGTCGCTTTATCGCAGATGCTCATATTGTTGTGCCATGTCTGGGAATACTTCTTGCCGTTGTGAGGATCTGTGACCTCGACTGTGAAACGCTTGGAGTAGATATTGGCTAGTTTGGCACCATAACCGTTCTTACCACCCGTGACGCGCTGTTCTTCAATAATATTACCGTGTTCATCCTCATCCTCATAATTGTCGGATGTGAGGAGGTGGCCGAAGATGAGTTCGGGCGCATACACTTTTTCGGTAGGGTGAAGTTCAACGGGAATGCCGTCGCCGTCATTGGTAACAGTAATGACCACTTCACCGTTCTCTTCACGAGTGAGGCTAATGTCAATATGTTTCACGGGGAGGCGGTCACATTCGGTAACAGAGCGGATATGCGCATCACGGGCATTTACAAGGACTTCATCGAAGATCTTGTAGAGGCCAGGATTCATTTGGACTGTACGCCAGACCATATGCTTTGTAGTTGCATCGAAGATCCAGCGCCCATCAGGATTCGTGTCACGACTTCCAATGTAGCTGTCAGGGCGCATTAGGATATGCTCGCGCAGATCCTTCTTCTTGTACTTTGCTGCAGAGAAAGACATTGTGTGTGTGGCGTGTATCGGCTTGTAAAGGCTTGTGTTGCTTCCATCGTTCGGCGGCTTTAAGTTCAAATTTTGGCAGCAATCAAAATGTTGCGGCACACGACTTGTTCCGAATATATAGCAAGTTAGTAATGAAAGTTCTAATTGCTGAATTATTCTGGCAACATACAGAGGTGCTAGGTACATGGATTGATTATTTTATTAAACGTGGGGACGAAGTTACTATATTTTATCCAAAATTTTTGAAAACCCCCCATAATTATGTCAATATTTGGGCAAGTATATATAAAATACAGGTCAATTATGATGGGCTATTAAATATTTATGACTTTGATATAGTTGTATTAAATACACAAAATATAGAGTTAGTTAAGCGATTACGGATTTTTAATAAACCACTTATTGAAATTAATCATTATGCAGCCGGCCCTGCAACTGCAACTGCAACGTACGAAATTGCAGTGAACCCATTCAGGTGTCCCAGGAAGTTTGTTCTGCCAATTGCACCTGCACTTGCAGATATTCTTGCAGCATCACGTCATACTATTCCTAACTCTAAGAAAATTACAATTATCGGTAATAGTTTCATGAGTATGCCTGCAACTTTATTTAAACAACTTATCCAAATCCTAACTGTCGCAGGCTGGACAGTTAAAGGGATTATTTACGACTATAATACAATTGATGAATATATAAGCGAACATATAACATTTAAAAAGAATTGTTTAGCAATTGATCTGTTTAAAGAAATTGAAGAAACACAATTTATATTATTTTATCCGTCTCCCTTTCATTTTTACAATCAACTATCAGGCTCCATTGTTCTCAGTCTCCTATTTGGTAGACCACTACTCACAATACAAGATATCCTAACACCATATAATATAAATTGTTATTATAATATTAACGACCCTTCATTTATTTATAAATTGAATGATATTGATTATTATAAATCTGCGCAACAGCATTTAGAGGTGCGTTTAAATGAATTTATTTGTGACGGGCGTAAAACATTGGATTCTGTTGTAGAGAAAGTATTATCAGAGTTGCAAACTACCTCTACTATGCAAACAACCGCAACTTGCGATTAGAGAAGCTATATTAAAGCTCCGACACTTCCAGTTTATAATGAACTCTTCTGGTGGTGCAAGCACAGCAAAAGCAAATCCAAATGGTAATTTATTTGAGATTAAGACGGTCCAAGCCTCTGCATTTAGAACACTTATTGAGGCTCTAAAAGAAATCCTTACAGAGGCGAATTTGGAGTTTGATCAAAATGGCATTAAGGTGGTTGCGGTAGATGAGACACATACAAACCTGGTTTATCTGCGTCTAAATGCCGATCGCTTTGAACATTACTATTGCCCTGCCAAATATGTACTTGGCGTCAATATGATTTATCTGTTCAAACTGATCAAAACACTTGAAAATAATGATCATCTTTCTCTATATCTACCTGCAAAGAATCCGAATAAACTTGGTATTATGATGCAGAATGCGGAGAAGCAGACGACAAAGAATTATTTCCTAAAACTGTTTGATACAAATGTGGAAGATATTCAGATTCCTGCGCTCAACTTTACAAGTATTATTCACATGCCATCAGGGGATTTTCAGAAGATTTGTCGTGATATGAATTCGCTAGGTGAGAAGGTAGAAATTACTTCTTCAAGCGGCGATCTTATTTTTAAATGTCTTGGTGATTTTGCAGAACAGGAGACAATTATTCGTGAAAGCACTGGCTCAATGCGCGTACAAAAACAGAATACAAATACTGCGGAAATTGTACAGGGAATTTATCAGCTAAAGCATCTGTTCCTATTTACTAAATGCACAAATTTATGCCCGTCTATTGAAATTTATCTTAAGAATGACGCGCCACTTATTCTGCGTTATACTGTGGCAAATCTGGGTGAAGTAAAACTTGTATTAGCAGCAGTGCGCGGCAAATAAAACTGCCACAAAAATTTGATTGCATTTTAATCAACATAATAAAGTGCTAGCGCCTTTATACATATATTAAAATGCTGCGTACTTCAAATTATCAAGCCTTTGAAATTCTATCTCTTCATACAAATGACGAGCTAGTTCTTCATACATTCCAGGGTGCCGAAAAAGCCGCGCGTGCTCTTCCTGGAGATTATGTTAAATGGATTCCAGAAGAAGAGCGATGCTCCATTATTAATCGAACAATTCACCCACCACTAACTGGTCTCCTCGATGTTTGCTCAAAAACCATTTATGGTATGACAAGTCGCCACACACCAATCTTCCTCTTCTACCCATACGATAAACGTTATCCACCAATGCGTGTTGGGTGTGCAACGACAGATCGAACAATTAATCTGCTTGTAACAGTCCGTTTTGAGGATTGGCCACAAGGTGAAACTTGGCCCCGTGCCAATCTTGAAACAGTCCTAGGACCCGTCGGCGATCTTACAACAGAAGCAACTGCTCTTCTTGTCTCAGCTAGCCCTTTCTGGAAAAAGAAACACCAGAATGGTATTGATGCACCTCTCCTCACTCACCATAAAGAACTTGTGGTGGCCAAGGCCACTCCTGTGCAAACCCCTGAAGGGGATGAACTCACTGCTACTCCTGAACATCCTTGGCATATCTTCCATATTGACCCTCAGGGGTGTCGTGACGTCGATGATATCATCGGTCTTCAAACACGATCTGATGGTCGTACCAATATCCTAATTGGTATTTCCGATGTAGCTGCCTATGTTCCTGAAGGAAGCCCTTATGATAAGATTGCATCTCAGAACGCATCGACGATTTATTCACTTGGTGGCACAGCACTTCGCTCGATGTTTCCTACAACCCTAAGTGAAGATCTCTTCAGTCTCCTACCTAGCACTGGTAAAAAACCGGTCGTCGCCCTCACTTGCATTTATGATGGCAATGATTTCAGTGATATTACCTTTGGTGAATACATTGTTGAAGTTGGGAAGACTTATACATATGAGTCAATTATGGCAGCAGCGTTTGTACAACCCGCAGATCCTGACGGACCAGCACCTGCGCCTGCCGATTCGACTGCCATGTGGATCGCACAAGTCCTCGGATCTGCAGCAGCAACAATTGCACGCCAAGTTGCAGGCCCCTCACCCATCCTACATGTTGGTGAAATCTGCCGTGATAGCCATATCTGGATCGAACAACTTATGATCTTCTATAATATAGAAGCCGCAAAGCTTCTAGCCGCCGCAAATACGGGTATTTACCGTGCCTGCGATGAAATCGACCCTGCAAGTCTGGAGGCTACATCACAACTACCTGCCGATCTCCAATGGATTGCCTGCAAACCTGCAACATACACAAATGACCCTGCAACAATGCATGCAAAATTTGGCTCCCTTTATTGCCAAGCCACATCACCCATTCGCAGATATGTAGATTTGTATAATCAGCGACGCCTAAAAGAGATTCTTGCTGCTAATTCTGCGGCAGCGACGCAGCACCCTTCATGGCACCTCATTGATCATCTAAATCTACGTGGCAAACAGGTTCGTGCATATCAACGCAATCTCACATTCCTAAATGCTCTATTAGGGTCCGACAGCAATAATAAAACTGTCAACGCAACCGTTGTTGCAATTACTGATGTGAAGGCGCGTCTCTATATACATGAATGGAAAACACTTGTAAATACTATAGAATATGCTGGTCTTGCTGTAGGTGATAAAATCCGGCTCCAATTCTATTATAATCCAAATAGACCTAATTGGAAAGAGCGTATTATCTTTGAAATAACACCCTAAATATATTATAACAAATGGATAAATATGTAATAAAACCTATTGGTGGTCTTTGTAATTATTTAAGAGTGCTTTTTTCATATTACAAATATTGCAAAACGGTTAATAAACATCTTATTTGTATATGGGAAGTTACTGGGCATTGTCCAGGATATTTTCTTGATTATTTTGAACCATTAGAGGGTGTTACATTTATGCGGTCAAATAATTATATTCAAATTAACTATGAAGGATGGGATTGTCATCCTGATTATAATTCAGAGAATGTATTTTTATATGATAATTTAAAACTATTAACATACATGAAACAAGAGGTTACAAAACTTGTTTCTAAAATTTCTAATAAATTTACTGCAATACATTTACGACGAACAGATCATATACCACTTGCACTAAATGCAAATACATATGTTTCAGAAGCCGACTTTCTCGATTTTTGTCGTGAACAACCAAGTAAATATATATATATTGCAACCGATAATAATATAACGCAAAAAAATTTTAAAAGTATTTTTCAAAATTATTTATTTTATTACGCTATTATTCCAGCCACTCCAATTACCACAATGCGTTTTACAGATTTAAAACATTCTATTATTGATCTTTTTGTCTGCATTGAAGCAAAATCTTTTATGGGTACTCCACTTTCATCATTTAGTGATTTTATTATACAAATGCGTGCTCACAGGCGCAGATAAAGCGAGTCTGGTACAACCACATCGCGTACAAGACGTGATGACAGCCCATGTAGTTTGTTCAGAAGTTCCGTATTTTTTGACAATGTTGCCAGAGCAACAAGCTCGTCCAGCAAATTGGCCGCCTTCAACACCAACTTTGTCATATTCCCCTCAAACATCCCCACACGCTCACACAGCTCCCTAATTGGCATTCCCTCAAGCCAATAATAGACAATATCGATCGCCTCCGTTGAAATATACCAATATGCTGGATCTGCAACACAACCTGTCACGGCCTCCTCTTGGGCAATTAGAGTCTCTCGTATAGCCTCTAATTCCTTATAGGCATCTGCAACGGCGCTGCCACATTCGATCTGCGACTGCGGTTCATCTGTTTCACGGTCTGTTAGGAATGCACCTAGAAGTGCAAGACATTCCTGCGCTCCCAGCTTGTCAAATACACCTCGATCATATAACTCTGTCATAAGGAGCGCATGACCTTCATTGATCTCTGTTGCAGCAGCACCTTTCTCTGTAAGGGCATCCATTGCAGGTGTTAGATATCCTGCAGCTGTTAGGAATTGCAAACGGGATTCAATGATGCTGCGTGGATCAGTGAGAGACGTGGTATGATGTGCTGCAACTCCAGCAATCTGCTCTACCTGCCGCTGCAACGCCTGCATCTGCGGCCAAGCCTTCATCGCCTTATCCCAAGCCGGCCCTAGATGCTTATTTTTCCATTGATCAAGTGCCCGTTGTGCTACCTTCCGTTCTGCATTCTGGCTGTTACGAACTGCCGTCTGAAGTCGATCCCACTCCCTGCACCCATCATAGACCGCTGCAGTTAGCCCTGCATCTGCAATGAATTTGTCATGCTGTAGTTTGATTGCATGTAACTGCTTCTCATACTGCTCAATCGTCGCAAGCTGCTGCTGATACCAATATGATTTCTCCATAATGTCTCGCCAGCGTGTCGTGCCTGTATGGAAGGTTTTCAGAATAAATTCATTGCCAAATTCCATGCGACTCTGGACCGCCGGCATTGTACCACACATCAGACGCTGCATTTCTGTCGCCTCAAGTGGGGCGCGTGCCGGCAGATAAATGACCGTTCCACGCACATCCTTACCACGACGGCCAGCACGACCTGCCATCTGAATATACTCATCTGTATGCACAACCCGCAATCCAGATTCGTCATGCTTCTTCAAATCTGTAAACACCACCGTGCGCGTCGGCATATTAATACCAACCGCAAACGTTTCCGTACAGAAGAGTGCACGAACATGGCCTTTTCCAAAGAGAATCTCCACAATCTCCTTAAGGACAGGAAGGAGGCCACTGTGATGAAAGGCAATACCACGGCATAGTAGATCGCGAATCACCCAGTACTGTGATGTAGTCTCTAATTGTTCGCGCTGATGACGCAGATGAAAGTCGATGATATGAGCAACCGCGGCTGCATCACTGGTATCAATTAGGGATCCTTGGACTGATGCTGCATAACGCTCACATTCTGCGCGGCTAAATGAGAAGAAGAGTGCAGGAAGTAGGTCCTTGGCTCGCAGCCCATCAATGCAGACATTGAGTTGATGGATGAATGCGGTCTCGTGGAACTTGCCGGCAGTTGCAGGCAAAGCCATGACGGTGCTCGCGTTCGCAGCTGCAGCTGCAGCTTTTGCCTCTACTACATCCGCCTTTCGGTTCGCGGCAGCTGCAGCAAACTCCCTCTCTTTTTTACGGTCTGCCGCCTTACCGTCAAGCCACTTCCTATATGCGTTTCCATCATATACTTCGGTGCTGCGAACATTCGTTGCCATTATTTCAGTTAGGGACAGCTCCTGTCCAACAATACGAGCTGCATAATGCGTAAGGGGTACGACACGATGATGTGTGGCAATAAGGGAGATTGGTTTGGCTCGCAGCTCGCCGACCCAGGCTGCAAAGAGGTCTGGGCGGTCGATCGTGGCAGACAGAAGAATCAGTGAAACCGCAGGCGGTAGAAGAATCATCGTCTGCTCCCATACACGACCACGCTCCTTATTGTTAATATAATGACACTCATCAAAGATAACGCTGTCAAGGCGATCAAGGGAGAGTGATGCAGTTAGACCGATGGTTTCCGTCGTCGTTCCCTGTTTGAAGAGAAGATTCTGCAGGATCTCGGTTGTCATAATAACAACATCAGCGTCTGGCATAAATTTAATATCACCAGTCATGATGCCGACACGTGCCTGTGGGAACTGTTTGGTGAGATCTGCAAATTTCTGGTTGCTGAGGGACTTGATGGGTGTAGTGTAGAAGACTCGGCGGCCTTGACGTAGGCTCTCTGCAATCTGGTATTCACCGACGAGGGTTTTTCCAGAGCCAGTCTTAGCAGTGACGAGGACATTTTCATGTCGACTAATTGCATCGAGTGCCCAAAGCTGGAAGTTGTCGAGGGGGTAGGGATAAGTGATGGCAGGGTCTGCAAGTGCCGCAGGCGCTACACTGGTGTCGCAGATTCGCAAATAGGGGCTTGTCATTCTTAATAAATGGCTTGTTGCCTTTTGTAGACTTGCAGGCGCAGATTCAACTTTTACGAGTTTGCTATAAAAATCTTAAATTTTGATAGATATGTCTAAAAGATTACGGAATATAACTTGGATAGTGTTCATAATTGTATTAGTCTTAATATTAGGGGTTGGTCTTGTATTTTTTCATAGGGATAATATAGAAATGCCAGAATCTGCAGTTGCGGTTGCAGTGTTTCAGGGGCCAGCAGTGAAGGGTGAGGCGGCTGCTTTGCCGGCAGGCAGGGGCTGCAAGTTGCAGGTGAAAATCACAGACCTGCCGGCAGGGAAGCATGGATTTCATATTCACACCGCAGGCGACTTACGAGGTGAAGGATGCCAGGGAGCCTGTCAACATTTCCATAAGGGTCGCGCGGCACGTCATGGAGGGCCACCACTCCATGGAACGGGCCTACCTCAGCGTGAGAGACACACAGGGGATTTAGGGAACATTTTTCTGGGAGAGAATGGGGAGCCGTTTGAGTTTACTTACCCTCTACCTGATGTGAAACCTGAAGAGTTGTGGGGACGTACATTAATAGTGCATGCGGACCCCGACGATCTTGGGCTAGGAGAGCATGACGATTCAGGGACAACGGGGCATTCTGGGGCACGTATTGGATGTGCTATCTTTGGACGGGGCGCAGACTGCCCAGTGGCCGCAGCAGCGGCAAAGAAGGGTCTAAAGAACCGCGACACACGCCGTCGTCGTCACAACAATCATTAAAATCCCCACACACTCTAAATGGAGAACGTAGAATCTTCCAAATACGCCTGTGTAGTCATTGGCACCAACTCCAGCCACGGTCCAGTTGATTTCCCCTCATTCCACAGCCTCCGCACATATCCTGGCGACCTCCTCAGCGCCATTTCAGAATACGAGCAAGGGCTTGGTCAGACCTTATTTTATATATATGCTGGTCAACCAACAACGCCATGGTCCGATATACATGCAGCAATTCTTGCAGGATTTCCTGTATGTATTCCTATAACTGACAATGTCCTCGCTGCCGCTACTACAGCCCAAACAGATTTTGTCACCTTTTCCCATGCAATTTTTTTATATCCCATGCTTCGCGCAGTCATATACGCAGATAGCCGAGAAGAACTCATCAACCCTCCTTACACATTCCTAAAAGACCGTATTGTAATCCCATCACATTTCTATTTTGAACTCAATGCATATCATGATTTTACATATGAACCATTAAAATCGGTCCCACACATTTAGCACTTATATGTCATCATCAGTATTTTAAAGTCCGCATCTAAATCGCGTGCACTTGTTAAATTAATCTTATCCTTCTCTGTACGAATATGCAGAATCCATGTTAGCGCCCCTGACGCATCCGCGTGGCGTTCTAATTGCAAAAATTGGATTGTTTTATAAGGGAAAAAATACTGGCGTACCCCTGATGCAATATTAACCCCAAACGGATAACATTGTATCTCTAATTGGGGTTTTGCTGCAGGTGTGGTCGCAGGGGCTGCTGTTTCTACAGGAGTTATATTTACAGACATTTTCTGCACATGTTGTATGAAACACGTGCAGAAAGTTTAGGTTAGGCACACCAGTACACTAGCACTAGCATTTAATAAAACTTGATAACATCGGTTGTTATAAAATACTCTGGTAAATAGTCCGAGCAAACACCCGCCAATTCTTTTTCATAGACAGTAAATGCAGCATCAATGACAGGTAGACGTTCAGGAAGTACGCAGATTGATCTTCGCCCTGCATAGTTCCCTGGATAACACCACGCTTCTCCAGTGTTTGTTAGTGTTGCTTCATCACTATCATGTACAAAATAATGACATTCAGCACGTGTTTCTAACATATATTGCAACGCTGCCATATTTTTACAATGAACCCACGCTGTCCTAAAAGGCAAGAAAAACGGTTCTATTGGACCACCCGCTTCTGCAACAGACCAATCATGGCCAAGGTAAAGTTTACCAGCGTCCACCCATAAATCAAGTTCGACGCCCCAACCGCTTCTAATTGCAGCAATAAGGCGCTCTTGCGAGTTTTCAAGTGTGGCATCAGGGCCGGCAGATAGACCACGATGAAGAATCCAATGATGCGGGCACGCTGGCCATGATGCAATTAGACGCGGTTGACCAGCACCTTGTAACCATGTTCCATATCCATAATACCAATGTCGTGGCCGCAATTCACCTAATAAAATTCCCTTCCATTTATTTACAAATTTATCAATCGCATCTATCTGTTCATCACTCGGTTTCTGAGTAAATCGTAACAGTGTTGCATGGCAAATATCCTGTGGATGTGGCTCTCGAATTATAGTGCCAGTCCATCCAGTCCTAAATGCATCTCTCAATGTATTAATATCCCATGATGGATATCCTGACATAAAAAGCCCATGTTTTGTACGAACAATGCCCCTAAATGATATATGAATTGGTGGAAATTGCCCAATTATTTTAGCAATTGTGAATGCATCTTGTTTATCTTCCGCCCGTGGCTCAGCAACTTCTACAGGAAATGTCTGAAATTGGAATGCAGTCCAATGAAGCATTGCAAGCGCATTCAAGTCTGGTTCATATATATGACCAGAATCTTTTACAATATTTTTCAGATCTTGTATTAATTTATAGAAATTAGCACCAAGAATAAAGTCGTCAGGACCACAATATAACGCTTTACAATAGCCAGTTAGGTCTGTTTGCTCATGTAACACTCTAAATTTGGCATCGATTTGTTTATATGTTTCATCAAGTGTCAATAAATAGCTCATTTCTATTAGGCATTTGACCAATTCTTTAGGAAGTGTTCATAGTCTGTTGGAACACCTAGCCCCCACATTTTCTTGCAATTTAGAATACGAATACGCGATGGCTGTTTCATATAATTATAAATGGGGCAAACATAAAATTCACCATTGACTCGTATATTTTGTGCAATCATTGTATCTGCAGCGTGAACAAAATCTGCGCCATGTCGCCAACCATAAATGCCAGTTGTTGCGTATTTACTGATAACTTTTTTCTCGGCAACTTCCACAACACATTTATCCGCATCAAGGCGTGCATAGGACCAGCGAATATCATTTAAATCAGGTTGGATAAACGTTGAAATAACACCGTCAAAACTGGGATGAAGTAGAGCAAGATAAAAATTATCCGCGTCCCATTCAAGGAACTGATCAGAATTTGCAATTATAAGGGGCGCATCTGTATTAATAATATCTTGGATTGTGAGCACAGTACATGCAGCACCTTCTGTTAACCCAGGAACTGTATGAATATGTATTCCTTTATCTGATTCAAAAAGAGGTGCCTGTTCTTCTCGAATAAGCACATGTACATCAACATAATTTTTCCATTTTGCGGGTATCATATTATCAATTACTTGGCGATACATAGGTTTACCAAAGACTGGTAGGAATGGTTTTGGAATTGTATATCCCTCTTTTTGAAAACGTGAACCCAGTCCAGCCATTGGAATAACAAGATTTATTTTAGTAGAAGGTATTACAGGATATATCATATTTTTGCAAATAGTCTCTAGAAATTGTTGTGTAATATCTTGTGCATTTACAATGGGAATAACGCGTGCATTTGTCGCATTTGCGGCTTGTCGTCCTACAGAGCTGTCTTCAAATATAATACAGTCTGTGGCTGCAACACCTAATTGCTCCATTGCTTTCAAATATATTTCAGGGCTAGGTTTTGGCTGTACAACATCTTCATTTGATAAAATTACGTCAAAAAGATCGGCAATTGCTAGGCGTTGTAAACTTTTTATGACAGTGGACCGAATACTATTTGAACATACTGCCAATTTATAACCTGCACTCTTTGCCCACATAATTGCACGTGTTGTTGCAGTGTAAACTGGTTCTATATCTAATAGGTGGTCTGTTAGCGCCTGTTTTTCCTTAAAAATGAGAGCAGCATCTACACTAATTGTGAAGATTTTAGAGCATATATCGATTTTTGCGCGTGTTGATCGTGCTTCGAGATAAAGAAGGTGGAATGCATGATCGATTTTATGATCTGGGCAGCAATTATTCCATGCAGTGATAAATGCAGATTCATGAAGCTCTGCAAAATCAACAAGAACACCGTCGAGATCAAACAAAAGAGCCGTCATATATTTATAAGTATGCGTGGGCTATAAGCAGTTTGTTCAACAAATTTATGTCGCTAAAAACATTTTATAACGCATAAATAGGATGATAAAATGTATGTAGTACAGCCGTTAACAGATTATGATTTATTACGTATTAGGGAAATTTTCATTGCAACATTTCCACGGACGGATGATGCTGATTTTGAGATAGCATGGAGGACGAAGGAATGCAACTACAGCTTGGGCTTATATCATAAGGCCAAGCTAGTTGGTTTTGCGATCACATGCTTAGCGGATAGTACCGCTGTTCCTAAGAGGAACAATAATGATATTTGTAAAGAGTTAGACATTGCAGAGTCTGCGGCTGCTGCCCCTGCCGATGCAGCAACGGTCGCTCGCCTCTGGTTTATAGCAGTTGATCCTGCACAACGATCTGCAGGCGCAGGTTCACAACTCCTAACTGCAGTTATGAACGCTGTATTGCATGATTCTATGCGCCTACTTTTAACGCCCGATAATAATGAAAGAGTTATTAATTGGTATAAAAAACACGGCTTTATTGTGACAAAAAGGATGCCATTTATACACAAAGATATTCCGACATGCTGGATGGAATTAATTGATCAATCCGAATCAGCATCAAATATAAGTACAGAAACATGCTCGTCATATAGCATAAGTAATAGTAATAGAACGAGTTTTGATAGTGAGGAGACACTTGAAATTTGAATTGCTATCGAAATCTACATGATCTAGCAGATAACTCTATACAAGCCAAATATCGAAATGCGCATTATCGCGTTCCTATATTTCCTAATTGCATCTGTTCACGCAACTCGTTTACGATTCCCGAGTCCAGCCCCATTTCCAAGTCTGCCTGCAGCTGTTCATAGAGAAGATTCTGCGGATGTTTGGCGGCGTGGATTGGGTAGGGCAAAAACAGGTGGACCTATTGCATTGCCTGCAATCTATCAAGCAGCCGATTTCTTTCATATGAAATTTAAACATAATGACTCGTTTCATAGTCATTATTTGCGAGGATCCCATAAAAATATATTAAAAATGAAAAATGTTTAATATATTTGTATTTAACCAACCTATATATTTTTTAATTGAATTTAGGCGACCAAAAGCGGCCTAGTTGATTAAGTGCCAAGGCACTTAATTGAACTTCAGCAAGCCACCAGAGGTGGCTTGCCAAGTATAATGGCTATACTGGCTATGCCAGTATAGCTAATTGAACTTCTTATCTACATGGCGTGTATAACGAATTTCTTCAGGACCAACGAGTTTTGTTAGAAGTTTAATGCCATCATTATTTGAAAAGCGGGCAAAATCTTCATTCCACACATTAATAACGTTGAAACCTCTCTTGGGAGAAATTGTAACACCCATCATTTTATTTTCCGCATTAGATGCAACCGTATTTGTCATAATTCCAATTATGTATTTATGAAACATATCTGCAGCGTCTTTGCGACCAATGCGCATACTGTAACCACCTCCGCGAATATTTAGTTTGTTTTCCCAAAGAGGAGGTGCAGGATCGCGCATCATGAAGAAGAAACCATTCAGTAGTGTCTCATCCCCTAGCGCATCCATTAGCGTCCAATAATCGGTCCATGTGTGAACTGTTGCAACCTGTTGGTATGTAGAAGGCGTCCATTTATTTTCTTTGGGAGAATGATACCAGAGTGTCCAAGAACCTGATGGAATTGCGTCAGATGTGGTAGACATAGTATTGGCTTGATGAATAGTCGTCATTCTCCCCCTACTCAATAGTTGAAAATCAAATTTTAGGCCTGATTACGAATGTGTTCAAATTAGTCCGTTTTTTTACTTAGGCTCTCTTTCATGTTATTACTCTCCTCGGATCCTGTAGTTTCCTGGGCATCTGTGGTCTCAGATCCTGTTGTCTCTTGAGTACTACTCTCGGTCGTGGCATCCTCACTGCCGCCATCCTTTTCCTCACTGCTGCCATCCTCACTGCCCTCCTCCTCACTGCCCTCCTCCTCTTCACTGCCCTCCTC